>Ga0181356_1000304_pt1 | contig 20790 bp, 21 predicted proteins | sample Fa13VDMM110SN_FD_130104 | JGI IMG/M metagenome (GOLD analysis project Ga0181356, IMG submission 130104) | Freshwater viral communities from Lake Michigan, USA - Fa13.VD.MM110.S.N | ecosystem: Environmental > Aquatic > Freshwater > Lake | place: USA: Michigan | collected 2013-09-24 | reverse complement strand
TTGCCGAGATCATAGAAAGTATTCAAATGGTAAATCAATTATCTATCTTGGTTCACCTTATGAGTTAGATTTTGGTGATAGAGAGCAAACAAAAGGTTTTACTATTTTAGACACTGATGATCTATCTCTTGAGTTAATAGAAAACAACATAACACCTAAGCATAAAAAAATTAAGATATCAGATCTTCTTGATAATAAAATTAACTTAGAAAATGTTTCTGATGAACTACAAAATAACTTTGTCAGTCTTTGTATTGATAGAAACGTAAATGAGCAAGTCCTTAATTTAATGCTCTCAAAATTTAATCAATATAAGCCTAGACATGTTCGAACAGATTTTAATATTTTTGAATCCGTACAGTTATCTGCTACTGAGCTTAATGAAGTATCCATAGATATTGATACTGCCTTGCACGAGTTTGTTAATCTTTTAGATACACCCGTGCCTAAGAAGGATATCTTGGATAAATGTATAGATCTTTATAGAATCTCTCAAACCGTAAATGAGCACTAAAATTGGTGTTGGAATTGTAACTTGTAATAGACCTGATTACCTGAAAGGTCTATTAGATTCTCTTGTTCACTGCAAAGAAACTGTTGATGTACTTGTTGTTGTTAATGATGGCGAACCCATAGAAGTTTCATTATTTAAAGGTGAATATATTTTAAATAAAACTAATCTCGGTGTTGGCAAATCTAAAAACAAAGCTTTAAAATATCTTCTTGATAAAAATTGTGATTATATATTTTTAATTGAGGATGACACACTTATACTCGATAAAGACGTGTTTAACAAATATATTGAAGCTTCTAAACTATCAGGGATACAGCACTTCAACTATGGGCCAGGTACACCTTTTAATCGTAGACAAAGCACTCACTTTGATTTACATAATCGTCATCAGTTAAATGAAGATTCAGATCCTAACCCGCGTATAGTAATTGATTACGGCTCTATAAAAATAGCTCTATACACCCATATTGCTGGAATGTTCTCTTTCTTTACAAAAAAAGTTTTACAGGAAGTAGGTCTAATAGACGAACAATTTTATAATGCCTGGGATCATGTTGATCACACATATCGTATTATAAAGGCAGGATATCACCCCGAGTTTTGGTGGTTTGCAGACCTTGAAAATAGTCATAAACTTCTAGGCGAGGCTAAAAATGCTATTACCAAATCTGCAATAGCTAAAGAAACACAAGAATGGTTTGATACCGTGTATAAAGGAAGAGAGATTTACCTACAAAAGCACGGACATTACCCTAACCAGCCCCCACTGGTAACTAAAGAACAAGTAATACAAACACTTAAAAAGTTAAAAAAAACAGTATGAATGATTTAACACTTATAACTTGTTCGTATAATACTCCCGATATAACAATAAACATGTTAAAATCATGGACGTATGTTCATAACCACCCACAACAACTAATCTTGATAGACGGATCGACAGATGATGCTACTAAAATATTATTAGAAAAAAATAATATTCCGTATATAAGTAACCCAGGCGGCACACATGGACAAAATGTAAATATTGGGTTAGATAATTGCAAAACAAAATATGCTTTACTTGTTGATAGCGATGTCGTTTTCTTGAAACATCATGATATGATTTTTAATCAATTTAAAGAAGCAAAATTATCTATATTAGGAAAAATTGAAGGGGATCGTGGTAATAAAGAAATTTACAACCGTGTTAACCCTTGGCATTGTTTTATAGATGTCGAAACAATAAAAAATAACAATATTGTTTTCTTTAACGAAACAAAAATGAAAGAAAGTTTTAAAACTAAAAAAATATACGATATCGGTTCAACGTTTTTTGAAGATATTAAAAATGCTAATTTAAGAATTGGAGATGTTGATCTGTTAGGAAAATATTATCTGCACTTTGAAGGTATGAGCTGGTATAAAAATAGATTTGATTCTACAAGTGAAGATACCGGTATTGATTTTGGTGGCACACATAATAATATAAATTATGTACACGCATACGAACAAAAATATAAACATTTTAAAAAAATACAATCAATGTACGAAAATATTAATATAACAAATAATTTCACTAATTAAATGAATAATACAACATCTAAATTATTACGAGAAAACGACGGTGGCAGTCAAATAATAGAAGAATTTGAACTTCTACTAGAGCGCTATATAAATTTAAAAGTCGATACATTTATTGAAATTGGTTCTTTATTTGGCTGGACACTACAACACTTTATACACTACAGTCAGGATAACTCTACTGCTATATCTATTGATTTACCAGTTAGTAAATTTGTAGGTCCTAATGATTGGAGAGTTAAAAAACAACAAGATTGTTACAAAAATGATTGGCCTAAATGGGCCAAAGATAAAAATTGCAAATTATATTTGCTACCAGTTCATTCATTTTATGAATCAACACTTAATAGTGTAAAAGAAATAATTAACGGCAAACAGGTTGATTTTCTATTTATAGATGGGGATCATAGCTATGAAGCGATATCAAAAGATTACAATATGTACTCCCCACTTATTCGTAAAGGCGGGATAGTGGCTTTCCATGATATTGCAGAAAATGAAGAAGGTGGACCTAAATTTTGGAAAGAGATTAAAAATAATTACAAACACGAAGAGATTATAACTTCTAAAGATATGGGTATCGGTATACTATACGTTTAATCAATATGGTTACATTTATAGCTCATATACGAAAAGATACAGAAGAACGAGCAATCAATCTTTCTTTTATTTTACCTTATTACCGTAAAATTGCTCCTGGCTGTAAATTTATAATTGTTGAAGATGACAGTGTAAAGAATTTTGAATATCTTTCAACTGAACAGGACATAGAGTATTATTACACACATAACACAGGCTCTTACAATAAATGTGCAGGTTACAATTATGGTCTTTCTAAATGTACTGATGGTATAGTTTGTTTTATAGATATTGATTGTATTATTAGTGATACAAATTTTAATCAATCATTAAAAACTGTAAATGAAACAAACGGTATTTGTATAGGTTACAACGGTGTATGTATTTATTTTGATTATAGCGTTAAAAAACAATTATTAGAACATAAACAAAATTTAGAAACATATGATTGGTTGAATAAGTTTATTGATAAAAATAATCTTACACCACTTTACACTAATGAGCATTATCATATTGCTAATCTTAAAGCGGTCGGGGGATCTTTGTTTGGTAAAAAAGAAACATTTATAAAAATTGGCGGTTTTAATCCTAATTTTACCGGCTGGGGATATGAAGATAATGAAATAATACAAAGAGCTAATAAATTAGGCATCGAAATTTATTATATTAATACACTAAAACCTTATTTGTTCCATTTACCTCATATAGGTGAAGCAAATAAAAATAAAGAACATATTCACCCTACATATCAAAATAATGAAAATGAATATTCGAAGGTACTTAAAATGTCGAAAAGCGAACTTGAAAAATATATTTTGAAATGGTAAAAATAAATATAAGAGATACTAACTTCGGTGGGGAACCGTCGTCCTGTCATAAGTCTAGTAATAAGCATGTTGAATGGGTATTTGATAATATACCTGTAAGTAAGACGTGCTTTATGACAGACGCGTGCTTGTTAGATGTTCATAAGGCCTCTGGTGTTAAGCGTAAAGTAGCTTGGTTGTTAGAACCGAGAGCCGTTAATTCGAACATATATGAATGGATAGAGTTAAATAATAAACTATTTGATTTTGTATTGACGTATGATTTTGATCTTGTTGAAAAAGGGGAAAATTATATTTACTACCCTCACGGTATGTGCTGGATTAATAATCAAATAAATGAAAATACTTTTAACAAAATTAAAAACTGCTCTATAATTGCATCTAGTAAAAATTTTACTAAAGGTCATAATTTAAGACATCAAGTTATATCACAGAAATATGAAAACGTCGATGTGTTTGGTAGTGGATACAAATTAATTGACAACAAACAAGAAGCTCTTAATAGCTACATGTTTTCAATAACTATTGAAAATTCAATACAGCGAGGATATTTTACAGAAAAAATTATAGACTGTTTTGCTACAAAAACAATACCTATATATTGGGGAGACACTCACGTAAATAAACACTTTGACGAAAATGGAATTATAAGATTTAGTAATTTAAAAGATCTTGAAAATATTTTAAACAATATTAAAATAAATGGTAAAGAGATCTATAAAAAAATGCAATCTGCTATTGAGTATAACTATACTAAATTTGAATTATATAGAGCCCCTGAAGATTGGATATATAATAATTACTTTTTTTTGTTTAACTAAACATATGCCCACCATACAGACAGTCGTAGTAAGTATACAAGATTCCCCTAGAAGACCTGTAATTAAAAAATATCTTGATTCTCAAAATATAAAATTTAAATTTTTAGATGCTGCCAATAAAAATAATTTAATACGAAACGATTTTAAATTCACTTTTAAAAATTTTAAAATTTGTATTAACTCTACAAATAGTTTTATTGATTCTTTTAATGGCAGAAAATGGACAAATATAGGGGAAGTTGGATGTTTAATTAGTCAATTTACTGCTTGGAAAGATCTACTGACAAGCTCGCACAACGCTTATTTAATTTTAGAAGATGACGCAATGCCAATGTTTACAGGAGAGGACTTAGAGCAATTTGTACAAACACTTGATTTACAAAATATAGACTTAATAAGCTGTCAATGCGTAAAGCCTAGTTATGAAGGTAAAATTTCTTTTAAAGATCTTACAGACAATATTAAATTACCGTCAACAGAAGAAGAGTTTAATGAGCTAGCAGAAGGAGCTGGGGGATATATTATTACCAAAACAGGAGCAGAAAAATTATCCTATTTAATAGAACAAAATGGATTAGTATTCCCTACTGATAATCACATATGGCGCTGCGCTCAATATTCAGGTCAATCAGCGGAAGTATGTAAAAATCTTAAATTTAGCGATAAAAAATTTAATTGGTTTATTTCTACAAAAAAAATACAAGTCTCATTAGACAAAAATCTATCTAAAACAACCCAAATTCACAACACAGATGCAAAACACAATCATCAAATACCTGATGATTTTCATTTACGGGTCACAAAAGAACTAATGAGCAACGGTATAACATTTATTCAAAACAATATACCAACAGATAATATATGAACACTTTAGCTGGTTTACACGAAGAACTACCTTTTCCTTGTGAAATACATTGCCCTAAATTTGATTACAACATTTTTAACAAATATAAAAATTTAACACGGTATAAAGTTTTTATAAACTCTACAGAACCACATACATCATGTCAACCTGTACAAGATGTAATAAATAAACACAAATATTTTGATTTAATTTTAACTAAAACACCTGAAATTATTAAACAATGTTCAAATGCAAAATTATTTTTATTTGGGGATACATGGGTAAAACCAACAAATACAGAAAATAAAAATTTTTCTGTTTCATTTTTATGCTCAGCTCATATTAATCCAAATTTAAATTACAACATTCGCGTAGAGTTATGGGATAAACAAAATAATATAACAATACCTAAACGATTTTGGAGCTCTAATAAAAATGTTATAGATGCAAATAGGATGCTCCCTACTACATGTAACGAATATGAAGAAAAATTACCGCTGTTTGAATCTATGTTTTCTATAAGCTTAGAAAATTCTAGGGAAATTAACTATTTTAGTGAGAAAATTATAGATTGTTTTCATTGTAAAACTATACCAATATATTGGGGATGTCCAAACATTGGAGATTATTTTAATTTAGATGGTATAGTAATTGTTAATTCTATAGACGATTTAATACATAAATGTAATAATCTTACCCCAGAATATTATTATTCAAAAATAACAGCAATAACAGATAACTATAACAATTCTTTAAAATATTTCCCTATTAAAAAAAGAATTCAACAAGCTATTATAGAACATAAACTAAATCATGAGCAGTCATAGCCATATACACAATAATAATCTTATTGTAACACATAATGCAGGACTTTTTTCGTGTTGTTCAGTTAAATTATCTGAAATTATAAATTTTTTTAATACGTATAAACAATTGCCATTTAATGTAGTTAATGATTTTTTATTTGATGCTTATAAGCCATATTCAACCTACAATATAAACAACGAATTATACGAGAATGCTTCTAATATTGTTATCGAGTATAAAAACAATATTGATTTTCATCATGATCATCAGTTTATACCTTACAATACTTTAGACTTAAATCTACTTGTACCGTTCATTGAGAAATACTTTACTGCTAGTAAAAAAGTTAAAGACTATACAAATAAACTTGAGCTAAAATATAATATCGATTATTCAAATACAGCTGCAGTATATTATAGAGGTAATGATAAATGTAAAGAAACAGGTATAGCCTCGTATGATGTTTTTTTTGATAAATGTGAAGAGTTATATAAAGAAAATAACGATGTTAAATTTTTAGTTCAAACTGATGAATTAGAGTTTAAAGATGAATTTTGTAAGCGCTTTCCTAATAGTTTTTTTATAAACGAAATACCAATAATATCTAAAAATGAAAATATAGTAATACACAAACTAGTTTTACCGGATCATCGACCCGCATTTGCAATGCGCATTTTAAGTATGACACAGATAATTGCTAAATGTAAACATTTAATTACACATACAGGCAATTGCGGGCTTTGGGCAGTATTATATAGAGGTAATAGTAATAATGTACATCAATTTTTAAAAGCTACTCAACAGACAACAGAGGGTAAATGGGTATAATGAGTGTTAAAAATTTTAATCAAATATATCCTTATTGTAATATATTACCACTCGATACTAATGGTAGAGAAATTAATATATACAAAATTGAATCTGTTATATTTACAACTAATTTTATACACTACCCTAATGTAGTGGTGTATTCCCACGATACGCAGGAGTCATATAGTGTTATAAATGAGCAAATAATGTCATTACGTTCTGAACAAACATCTACCCGCAATATTGAATTTTTGTCTCATACTCAAATAGAAACTACCCCGATGTTTTTATTTACATATAATATTGATAATTACTTTCATTTTGTATATGACACTTTACCATATTTAATATCTTATAAAAAATTAAAAGAAAGTATACCCAATCTTAAATTACTTTTAAATTATACACACCCCGATATTAAATCTTTATATAAATTTGTATCTGAATTCTTAGAAATATTAGATATTACAGATAAAAATATCGCATTTGTACATAAAAATACGATGTATAAAGAACTCTATATATCTAACTCATATACTCATGATTCTAAATCAGAATTACCCCCTAGAGCAGAAATATATGATTTATACAAACAAATTAAACAAAAAGCATCATCTTCTATAATTACCCCTAAAAAAATATATGTTTCCCGTCGTAGTTGGTTACACGGTAATTACACAAACATAGGTACTAACTATACAACGAGAAGACGAATGACAAATGAAAATGAGTTAGTAAAATATTTAGAATCTCGAGGTTTTGTAGAAGTATTTGCAGAACAGTTAAATACAGCAGATAAATTAGCGTATTTTAATAATGCTGAAATAATAGTTGGAGCTATTGGTGGCGGTATGTGTAATGCACTGTTCTCTAATAAAACCTGTAAATTAGTTGCAATTAACTCACCTGGATTTTTAGACGTTAATAAACGATTTGAATTTACATTTCGTAATACGAAACATATACCATTTAATGATACATTTCATACCGAACAAAGAGATATAAAATTATATACAAGAGTTAAAGTTGGGGATATTGTAGGGGAAGTTATAGATATAACAGAGAATAATCTAACTATATCCTATAATGATGATATAGCAGTTGCTGGCTGGAATAATAATATAAAATATAAAAATAAAGTTGTCAATATTAAAAATTGCCAAAAAATTGATAACGGATTAAATTCATCATGGGCACTTAATTTAACAGAATTTAAAAAATTGCATTTATGATAAATTACATTGTATATAGTAATACCGCTTATTTAGAAATCTTAAAGATTCAAACTGACTATATGTTTGGTAAGGGAAGTTTAACTTTGTTTATTAATTCTAATGATTTAAATCTAGAAGAACTTTATGGTAAATATGATAATGTTATATTTTATAATGATGAAGACCCCTATGCATTAAGACTAAGTACATGTTTAAAACAAATTAATTATGATTATTTTATACTCATACACGATATTGATATATTAATATCAATAAATAACGAAAAAATAAAAAATATAATTGATTTTTCTCGTCGCAACAATTTTGATAAAATAGATTTAAAATTTATAGGTATAACAACTACAGCAACTACAATTAATACATCCGGAGATATCAAATCCTGGAAAATTATAGATTCTAATAATAATATTGTACACGATGAATTATACCTAATGAGACAGCACGACCCTAACAGTTGCATATACAATGTTAATCCGTCTATTTGGAAACGAAATGCATTAATAGAAATAATGGATAAGTTTAATACAGAAACTTATCGCACTATAGAAAAAATGGAAGTACAGAATTACTGTACAAAATTTAAATTTTTTGGCTTGTATAGTACAACTAAATTATTATGCGGTTTTTATAACTGTGTAAAAGATTTTGTATTCTTACATATATCCCATAGCGGTAAATTATTACAACCTAATGAAGCATGTACTACAGTGTACGGACAATCATATAAAGACGTCGCGACTGAGTATAATCAAATTATATCCAAATATAAAATAAAATGAAAGAAATTAAATTTCCAAAATTATGTTTTATTATAGCTCATAGATATGCCAAAAACTATGAATCTTATTTAAAATATATTATTAATAATATAACAACATTTTATAAAGATGCATTAATATTAGTTGTAGATAACAATTCAGCAGATCTGCGAGAATTATACAATACAATAGATAAAAACATAAATCTAAAATTTATAGTTAATAATTCTGAAAGTAAATTTGAACTTGGCGCATATACGTACGGAATAACATACCTTATACAAAATAATTTAATAATAAATTTTGATTATTTTGTTATGATACAAGATACATATTTACCAATAAACAAATATAATTTTAATAAACTTATAACAAATAATGTTAAGGCATGCTCTATTGCTAATATACCAAACGACGGACATTTTATTTACGAAAGAGATTATATGTTAAAATATTTAAAAATACCTAATACAAATGATGCAGAAATGTGTTGGTGTAATTGTTTTGCGGTTGCCCCTGATCATCTTCTTACACTGTATGAAATAATTAAACAAATTAAAATTACTACACGACGTGAAAGTGAATCATCTGAAAGGTATATGGGCAATATTTTATATTATCTTAACAATAATTCTAGTTATGCAATAGATGGAAATACTAATCTTTATACAATAGATAATATTGAGTATTTTACTTGTCATGAAACATATTATCAGTATAAAGATGTTAAATCTTATTTTTGTAAAATCTCTCAAAAGAAAAACGAAAGAAATACATAACAATGCATAGCACTCATAGAAAAAATAAAGCATGTGTATACTTCCATCAAGGATGGACTGACATTATAATGTGCTTAGGTTTAATTAACTATTACAGTTCATTATACGATAAAATATCAGTAATTGTTAGATCTGACGCACGCAATATTGTTGATTTTTATATAAGAGGTTTAAACAATGTTAGTATTGTGTATATCGATACTGACTCAGGAAGATATTACGGAAATATACACCCTGATGCATCTGTTAATAGTGTAACAGTAAAACATGACACTATATTACTCCCTATAGATTACGATATCTGTTTTCATGGAGAACACGATAAGTATCGACAAGACATATATAGAATGTATTGGTCAAGAGCAGATATTGCAAAAATACCTACAAAACATTTTTCGGAAGCATTTTATGAATATTACGATATTGATTTTAATACCCGTATTAGTAGTTTTAAAATTATTAGAGATGTAGAAGCAGAAGATAAATTGTATCAAGAATTTATTGCAAAACATGGTACGGATTATGTCATATACCATGACGATCAAAATAATAGTGTTAGCGGTAGTCATCATATTAACACATGTATCAATTTTAAATACAAATTACCGGGTCACGCTTATGTTAATACGAATAGACAATCAAATGTAATTTTTGATTATATTAAAATTATACAAAATGCTAAAGAAATACACTTTGTAGATTCTATTTGGGGTTGTGCATATTATCAGCTTGACGCTAAATATAATATTTTAAACGGAGCCCCTGTTATTGTTTACTGTGATCGAGGTCATGAAAATTTATTTAAATTTCCCGTACAGTTAAATAACTGGACATTACATACAGCAAATTAATATGTCTCGAAAATTTTTATTAATTGTTACAGGAGAGTCATTTAGGTGTGGGAATCAAGGCAGTAGAGAAAGAGGCAATAATAAATCGTTTAATCTTCAACACTGCGCAACTACATCTCAAATTAATTTTGTTAAATATATTAAATCAGAATATAATATAGATTGTGATATTTTTTGTAATTTATATAAGCTGAATACTGAGTATGATTACCATTTAACTCAATGGTATTTACCTTATATTAAATTTTCAAATTTTAATGAAATTTTATTAGGGGAAGATAAGCTACACACTCAAACTATTAAATTACTAACAACCTACAATATCGATATACCCAAATACGAATTTATTTTGTTTATTAGAGCTGATCATTTTTTAAAACCTTATTTTTGTAAAATTTTTAACCCAAATAGCGTAAAGTTAACATTCGCACATATTAACGAAATAACAGATAGAGCAGGAAAATCATATCATATTGGGAGTGGCGATGAACCCAGTGTTAATCATCAGATATTATACGTACCTAAGATCTTTTTTACAGAATTATTAGCAGAAAAATTTAATAAGCTTCACGGATCATATTATGCTGCTATTTGTAACGGTATTAATAGAAAAGATATAACGTTTTTTCTACATACATATCACTCTTCTTCAACAGATCAAACATGGAACCCTATATTTCATCAAGTTGGCCGGGAAGAAACCACATTTTGGGTTGACAGAAATTACATTGTTAATGAAGTAAGTCATGTACCTATTTTTGTAGAAAATCTTACAATTTACGATAAATTAATAAACAACGATTTCAAAGATATTACCAATACATGACAGCGGCAATTTTAATATCCGGGTATTTAAGAAATTATATACAAGGCGTAGAATATATTAAGACAGAAATAATACCTAAATTTAATAAATGTGATATATACTTGCACATTACACAAAATGAAAGTGTAGAAGATGTATATGATAATCATGTTGATAGTATTGAAGATTGGAAAAAAATTAAAGAACAATTATTACCTGTAGCAGTTATAGTTGAAGCTAACGATAATTTGTATCAAGATAAATTATCAAATAATACTCATAACCAGTGGTCTAAGTTACATCTATTAAATTTACTTAAACAAAAATACGAAACTACAACAAATACCACTTATGATGTAGTAATAAGATTTAGATTAGATTTAAACATTAAATCTACAGGTTTGTTTGATAAACCGATTTCGAAATTGTGTATTCCGTCAGACAGTAAAATTAATACTAATAAGTTAATAAAACTAACAGACAAATATATATGTGACGCATTTGCATATGGACCTTCACCTATAATGGATCAATATTTAGATATATATACCTGCTTGCCACAAATGATAGAACAGCATGGCGGAGTATCTGAAAATTTATTATATTTACATCTTAACAACAACAATATTGAATATGATCTAATTGATATAGATTACGAATTTATTTTATCAAAATGTAATGTATTTGCTATTTGTGGAGACTCTGGATCAGGTAAAAGTACTTTAAGTAGTATTTTGCAGCGTATGTTTTCCAATGCAGTACTTTTGGAAGGAGATAGATATCACAAATGGGACAGATCTGATACCCGCTGGAAAAACACTACCCATCTTAATCCAGATGCAAATTATTTAGCTAAAATGCACACAGATGTTTATAATTTAAAATTAGGAAAAGAAATATATCAAGTTAATTACGATCACAATACAGGTAAGTTTACAGACAAACAAACTATTAAATCAGCAGATAATGTAATAGTTTGCGGGCTACATAGCCTTTACGGTAATAATAATGATGTGTACAATATAAAAATATTTATGGACACTCAAACAGAATTAAAAAATAAATGGAAAATACATCGAGATGTAAAAGAACGTGGTCACAATGTTGATAAGGTAATAGAAAATATTAAAAAACGTAAAATAGATTATGAAACATATATTTTACCACAAAAAGAAAATGCTGACATAATTATTAACTTTTATACTGACGATAAAATAAATTTAAACGATATAGATAAAGATATAACCGTTAAGGTAAAAGTTTTTATTAGCAAAAAATACGACATATCAAAAGTAATATCTTTGTTGCAGCGTTATAATATACCACATAATATTTCCTATACATTAAAGCATAGTGTGTTTACATTTAACAAATATACAGAATTGCCGTTAGTATCAAAAATATTACCCTCTGAAACCTACACACTATATGACTACATAGTTATTATTTTATTTAATTTAGTTGAATAAAATAATAACATATCTATAATTACGTATATGACTCCGAAGTTGAATGATATTAGCAATAATAACAATTTAAATATAATTTCTCAAGAAAACTACGATGCTTTTAATAGTTTTACTTTCTCTACAGATTTAAAACTTATGGGAAAAATGTTGCATCGTTTTAAATACTTTATTGATACTAAAGATTTACCCGGTGATATAGTAGAAATCGGTGTATTTAAAGGATCAGGGGTAGTAAGTTTTTCTAAATTTATAAATATATTTTGTCCAAATTCTAATAAAAAAGTTATTGGTTTTGATATATTTGATACTACAGAAGCTAAAAACATTCTTACAAAAGATAGTGATGCTGATTTAGATAATATGTTTACAGTTTATAATAGGGTAGATCATAACGATTTAACTTTACAGTCTGTGCAACAACGAATTGAATCAGCAGGTATATCATCTGATAGATACTGTTTAGTACCTGGAGATGTTGAAACAAGTATACCTGCTTTCTTAGAACTTAACCCAGGTTTAAAAATATCTCTTTTGTATATTGATGTAGATTTAGACAGACCTACATATGCTGCTTTAAAATATTTATGGAACCGAATTTTACCAGGCGGAATAATTCTTTTTGATGAGTATGAATATCATAAATTTACAGAAAGTGTAGGGGTTGATAGATTTTTAAAAGAAACAGGTATCGAGTATAATCTCCAATCAACAAATTGGGTAGCCCCGACAGCGTTTATGCTTAAAAAAGGTATTTAATGTCAGATATTAAAGACATAATAACATTAGGAAAATCTTTAGCTCAATTTGTTGTAGGCACTGAAGGTAATATTTCTAAAAAAAGTAAAAATTTTTTTTTAATTAAAGCTAGTGGTACTAATTTAAAAAATCTTACACCTAAAGATGTTATTAAGTGTACCCTTTTAGGTGAACAAATAAATAATTTTAATAAAAAACCTAGTATGGAAACTGCTTTTCATACTTGGCTATTAAAGTTCCCAAATATAAATTTTGTTGCGCACACTCACCCTATAGACACACTATCTATACTATGTACTAACAACATATATGAATTTGCAAATCACAGATTATTTCCTGATCAAGTGGTTTTTAATGGCAAAAAATCTTGTGTTATACCTTATTCAATGCCGGGCGAAGAACTTCTCAACCACATTGTACAAGCTGTTACAGATTTTATAAATATAGAAAAATATTTTCCCAAGTTGATTTTACTACAAAATCACGGTATTATATGTTGCGGTTCTTCCTATAAAGAATGTTTAATAGCTACTGAAATTTGTGAAAAAGCAGCAAGTATTTTTTTAAAATCAAAGAATCTTGACAGTATTAACTATCTTAATAATGAAGAAATATTAAAAATTTTAAAAGATAAAAATGAAATTTATAGAAAGAAAATAATATCATGAAAGTGCTATACGTAGATATAGATGAGACTATCTGTACAACACCTAAAAATCGAGATTACCACGAAGCTACACCTATAAAAACCAATATTGATAAAATTAACAAATTGTATGATGAAGGTAATACAATTGTATACTGGACCTCTAGAGGCAGTCGCAAACAAATCGATTGGTATAATTTAACAAAAACCCAGCTAATTAGCTGGGGCGCAAAATTTAATGAATTAAGAGTAGATAAGCCATACTATGACACGTTTATAGATGATAAAACATTAAGAATTGAAGAAATTTGAATATTATATCTCACAGAGGAAACATTACTGGTCCAATTTTAGACAAAGAAAACAGACCATCGTATATTGATTGTGCTATAGGTCTAGGATATGAAGTAGAGGTTGATATTAGATATATAGATGACATCTTTTATCTTGGTCACGACACTGCCGATTACGTTATAAGTGAAAATTGGATTAAATCCCGAAAAACCAATATTTGGTTTCATTGTAAAAATTTACAAGCTGCTACAGCTCTTAGTGAGATGAATGATCAAATTATGTTTTTTTGTCACAGTAATGACCCGTACGTAATGACAAGTAATAACTATATATGGGTGCATGATTTAACTTTGCCTTTAAATACAAGATGCATTATACCTCTCTTAGATGAAAAATCTATTATGAGCTATAATGGTGATACAGTACATGGTGTATGCACTGACTTTGTAAATTTATGTAAATCAACCTTACAGCTTTAAACTAATGAACAGGGATATACAATTAATAATACCTATGTCAGGTGTAGGTCGTCGCTTCATTGAAGCTGGGTATACAGAGCCTAAGCCATTAATAGTAGTTGATGATAAACCTATAATAGAGCATGTTGTAAATATGTTTCCCTCTATTAACGATATTACTTTCATATGTAACGAATATCATCTTTCAAACACAAATATGAGAGAAATACTACTCTCTATTGTGCCAAACTGTAAAATATATTCTGTTCCAAATGAAAATCGTAAAGGTCCAGTTGATGCAGTTTATCAAATTGAACAAAAAATTAGAGACAATGCAGAGGTTATTGTTAGTTATTGTGATTATGGCACAGTTTGGGATTTTGATAAATTTTTAGAATTTGTTAAAGATTATGATGGAGCAATTCCTTGTTATAAAGGGTTTCACCCACATATGCTAGGCGGAGACAATTATGCGTTTTGTAAAGAAACTAATAATGTATTAGAGCAAATTAAAGAGAAAGAACCTTTTACGAAGGATAAAATGAGCGAATATGCTTCCAATGGAACGTATTATTTTAAATCGGGTTCTATACTTAAAAAATATTTTAAAGAATTAATAAATTTAGATATTAATTTAAAAGGAGAGTATTATGTAAGTCTTATTTACAATTTGCTTGTAAAAGATGGATTAAAAGTTGGTATTTTTGAAATTGAAAAAATGCTTCAATGGGGCACACCTTATGATTTAGAAATTTACAAAGGGTGGTCAAAATACTTTAAAAATATTAAAACCGGGCAAAAAATAGTATCTAACCCGCCAGAAACAACTATGTTAATGCCTATGGCTGGTAAAGGGGATCGCTTCAAACAGCAAGGGTATAACAAACCTAAACCCTTAATAGAGGTTGATGGATTGCCTATGGTTATTAGAGCAGCTCAATGTCTACCTTCTTGCAATGAGCACACCTTTGTTGTCTTAGATGAACATTTTAAAGACATAGACAACGGCATGTTATTGGTAAATCAGTTTAATAGATGTAACATTATACCCATTAACAAAGTTACACAAGGACAGGCTTGTACCTGCGAAATAGCTTTGAAGAAAACAAAGTATGATTTAAACAAACCTATTATGATTACAGCATGTGATAACGGAGCTTATTATGATGCAGACAAGTACAAAAGTTTGGTAGATGATCAAAGTGTTGATATTATTGTTTGGTCTTTTCGAAACAATCAAACAAGCAAAATTAATCCAAACATGTATGCTTGGTTAGATGTAGATGAGAATGACAATATTTGTCATGTGTCTTGTAAAAAATTTATATATGATGATCCCTTAAAAACCCATGCAATTATTGGCACGATGTTTTTTAGAAAAGCTCAATATTTTATTGATGGTCTCTTAGAGAACTATAAACAAAATATTACCACTAATGGTGAATTTTATGTTGATGATGTTTTAAACCAAAATATTAAAGCTGGACTAGTCGTTAAAGTGTTTGAGGTTGAAAATTATATTTGCTGGGGTACACCCAATGATTATAAAACGTATAACTATTGGAAAGAATATTTTGAGAGCCCTCTTAATATTCTTTAATTAGTAACACCCAATAGCTATAAATTAATTTGATTTTACTTTTAAATACACTATACTCATAGAAGTGCGGTTAGTAAATTTTAAATCTCTTACGATCAAAAACTTTCTCTCTGTTGGAGAAACGCCAGTAACTATTAATTTTCAGACTGGTGTCAATGTTATTACAGGCATTAATTACGACAAAGAGGACTCAAAAAACGGTGTAGGTAAATCTACGATTGCTGATGCACTTTATTTTTCTTTGTTCGGAACAACAATCCGAGATTTACCTAAAGACCTTATAGTTAATTCTTTTACTAAGAAAAAATGCGAAGTAATTTTAGACTTTGATATTGAAAACGGTAATGGTTTATCTCAGTATCGTATCATAAGAACTATAGGTCCTACTAAATGTCATATGACAAAGAACGGTGAAGATATAACCCGTTCTACTATGGCTAAGACAAACGAGTACATTCAAAGACTTGTTATGTCTAATGGCAAGATTTTTCAAAACTCGGTTATAATGACTATCAATACAACTGTACCTTTTATGGCACAGTCTAAGATTGATAAGAGAAAGTTTATCGAGAGTATTCTTAGTCTTGAAGTATTTTCAGATATGCTTTCAAAAGCTAGAGAAGAGCACAACATACTTAAAAAAGATTATGAAGTGTTATTTACTAAAGTAGAGGGCATTGAAAAAGGATACAAATTTAATAAAGAACAGCTTGATGCGTTTGAAGAGACAAAAAAACTAAAGATTGAAACTTTAACAAAACGTATCGATGAAAATAAATCTAAAATTGAAGAACTTAAAAAAAGTATTAAGGTTCTTCCTAATGATGTTATAGAAAAACTCGACATTAAACTTCAGCAATGCAATGAAGAACTACAAGAATCACAAAAACTTTATAAAATTGCCTATCAAGTTTTAGCTGATGTTAAAAGCAAAATTAGTCATATTAAAGATCAGCTAAATGAAATTGAAAAAGTTGGTGCTATTTGTACTACTTGTAAGAGAGCATACTCTGACGACGATCTTAAGCATAAAGAATCTAATAAAAAAGAGCTTAATAATAAATTAAAAGCTCTAACAAAAGAACTCAATACTGCTCAAAAGAACCTTGATGAAGTAAATATCTTTCAGACTAAAAAAGAAAAGGAAATAAAAGACATCCAGGATAATAAAAATATTATAAAAGATATCTTAAACAATAATAAAAATACTGAAACTAAGATCGGACTTATTAATGAAAATATTCAAGAACTCTTAAAAGATATTGAAGAGGTAAAAAGACAAACAAACGAAGCTTTAGAGAATGTTGTAAAAGAGCTTGAACAAAAGCTTAAAACAGGAAAGGCTGATTTAGAAAAATTAGATCATGAATGTAATGTTCTCGAATGTGTTAAGTTTGTAGTATCTGAAGAGGGTGTTAAGTCATACATTGTTAAAAAGATCTTAGCTGTCTTAAATGGAAGAATGGCATACTACCTTGAAAAACTTCATGCTAATTGCTTGTGTCAGTTCGATGAATTCTTTGACGAGCAAATTACTGATGAAAAAGCAGAACATAAATCTTACTTTAACTTTTCTGGAGGTGAGCGAAAGAGAATTGATTTAGCCTGTCTGTTCTCATTCTTAGATATTCGCAGAATGCAAGGAGATGTACATTTCTCAACTATTTTCTATGATGAACTTTTAGATTCTTCTTTAGATGATAAAGGGGTAGAATTAGTTTTAGACGTTCTCCGGGAAAGAGCTTTAAAGCATAACGAAAACTGTTATATTATAACTCATCGAGGTACCACTATTACAGAAAAAATTGACAATACAATATTTCTGGAAAAACGTAACAACTTTACATATTTATTACCATAACCTTATGTCTCAATTCATAGTCCAGCAATCAGGTATTTCCAATATTATAGGTGCACCTATTGGCCTACCTCCCTTTATACCCTCTACTACTCAAGTACTTCATATTAGACCTAATGGTGATTTACCACCACCTGAAATACCAGGTGAAGGCCTATCAAGAGCTATAAACTACCTTGCTGACTATGGTGGATGTTCTTGGTACCGTTGTATGGCTCCAAACCTAATGCTTAATCTCTACCAAAAGGCAGTTCTTTTAGAACTAACTACAATGGTGCTTGACCCGAGATTTTATAATGGAGTGAAGGCAGTTAAAATTCAGCGTCAGGCAACACCTATTCAAAGAGACTTTGTTAAGATGCTTAAAGAGATTTCTCGTCAAATGCCGAATGGAGGGTTCAAACTCATCTATGAAATTGATGACATTGTTTTTAGAGAAGATATTCCTGACTTTAATAGAAACAAGGATGCATTTGTCGCAGATGAAATTCGTAACTCAATCTTAGAGATTCTTGATATGTGTGATGAAGTCACAGTAACTTGTGAGTTCATGAAGGATTATTTTGACGAAAAAATGGGAGTTAAAAAATCAACCGTGATACCTAACTACCTTCTTAAATGGTGGTTTGACAGGTATTACAATCTTGGAGAATTGGTTAAAAATTTCGAAAGAAATAAAAAGAAACCTGTTGTATCTATTTTTGCTTCAGGTACTCACGTTGATGTTACAAACAGAACTGGACAGAAGGATGACTTTGAAATGGTAGTACCTGCTATTATTAAGACGAGAAAAGACTTTAGGTGGAAGTTCTACGGAAGTTATCCACTGCCCTTAAAACCCTTTATTGATCGAGGTGAGATGGAGTTTCATCAATGGGCTCCATTGCCCGAGTTTCCAGCTACTATGGCTGAATCTGGTACTCAGCTTACTTTTGCAGCTCTTCAGGACAATAATTTTAATAGAGCTAAGAGCAATATTAAGTTGCTTGAAGCCGCCGCACTAGGTATTCCTTGTGTGTGCCCAGATATGTGCACATACAAGGATGCCTTCTTAAAGTATTCTAATGCTAACGAGTTTATTGATTGTATTAAAACTGCTACTAAGAATCAGTCAGTTTATGCTGATTACTGTAAAAAGTCTCGCGCATATGCCGATAACTTCTGGTTAGAGGACGAAAAGAATCTCATGAAACATCATGAGGCATATTTTACTCCGTTTGGTTCCCCAGATCGTAAGTATTTGCTTGAGACTAACCCAAAACCATAATACAATAGGTCTTAGTGTATAGGAACGCATCATACAACCCTCGAGAAGGAACTGTCTTCTTACGGACATGGACTGAAGATGGAGATAGAATCGATACTGATGTACCCTTCACTCCTTATCTCTTTACAGAGCATAAAGACTCTAAAGATGCTACTTCTATCTTCAAGACACCTCTTAAGAAGCATTATTTCAAAAATACCTTTGAACGTTCAAAGTTTGTTCAAGAAACTAAGAACCCGAGATTATTTGGTAATTTGTCTGTAGACCAGCAATTCTTAGTTGATCAGTTTAAGGAAGATGTACATAAACCAGAATTTAGTCAGTTCCCTCTTAAAGTATTTTTTATTGATATCGAGACTTACTCTCCGGGAGCTTTCCCTATACCGAAGTACGCTAAAGACCCAGTTAATCTTATAACAGTACTAGACACACTTAGCGGTAAAATACATACTTGGGGTCTAAGACAGGACTATAAACCTAAGCTTGACAATGTCACATATTATTGTTGCAAGACAGAAGGAGAGCTATTTGAGAGGTTTGTTAATTTCTGGAAAAAAGATCCTCCTGATATTTTAACAGGTTGGAATACTGAGCAGTTCGATATTCCCTATATTATTAATCGTGCTAAGAACCTGCTTGGAGATGATTTTATTAAACAGCTCTCTCCAGTAGGTCAGGTACATTATAGAGAGAACTTTGCTAAGTTTGGTAAAGAAATGGGTAGGTGGTATATTTCTGGTGTTAGCTGTTTAGATTACATGGAAATTTACAAGACATATTCTAAGGGTGATAGAGAGTCTTTCTCTCTTAACTATATTTGTGAATACGAGCTTGGTGAAGGTAAACTTGCTATTAATGCTACAAACCTTTCTTCCCTATCTGAAACAGACTGGGAAAACTTTGTAGATTATAATATTCAAGACGTTGATCTACTTCGTAAGTTAGAGGAGAAGCTAAACTACTTAAAAATTATTCGTTTGTTGTCTTATAAAGGTTGTACCAACTTCGAAAGAGCTTTAGGAAAAGTATCTATTGTAACTGGTGCTATGACACTCCAAGCACAAAAGCAGGGATATGTTATACCTACCTTTAAAAACGATACTATCCGGGAATCCTTAGAGGGAGGTTATGTAAGAGAACCTGAAAGAGGTCTAAAGGAGGCTATTGTATCCTTTGACGTTAACTCCCTGTACCCTAATACCATTATTACTCTTAATATTGGATCTGAGACTAAGCTTGGTAAAATTGT
>Ga0181356_1000297_pt1 | contig 21108 bp, 11 predicted proteins | sample Fa13VDMM110SN_FD_130104 | JGI IMG/M metagenome (GOLD analysis project Ga0181356, IMG submission 130104) | Freshwater viral communities from Lake Michigan, USA - Fa13.VD.MM110.S.N | ecosystem: Environmental > Aquatic > Freshwater > Lake | place: USA: Michigan | collected 2013-09-24 | reverse complement strand
GATATAAACATACATTTAAGCTCTACGAACTCTTCTCCATGCAGACTGTGACGCCGAAAAGTCGTCTCCGCCAAAAGTGGAGTCATTGAAATTTCTATTCACAGCTTGTAATTTTTTAAAACGAACATAGTCGGAACCATCATATACGTAACGAGGGTTGCACGATGCTGATGCGATACCAGTACTATCTGTATTGGTCTGGATGGAGCCACCGAGTACTTTATAACTGGTTGAACCACGACGAATATTGTTGACCTGATTTGAGCCACCAGAGGTATAATTTTGACGAGAGAGAAAATCGCCGGCATTATTGACGACTCTAAAAGGTCCTATTTTGCGTGGATATCCATTTATGACACCTGTTGCGGCAGCGCCGTTCCATCCTTGTACCAAAGAAAACCTATCTTGTGCTCTTTCGCTACCGCCTATCATACCACCGTTACCATATTTTCCTACACCACCTCCGATCATTTTTGGCGCAATACCTTGAAAACCACCTCCTAAGTTTGACATTATTTATTATGTATTATATATAATATATATTATAAAATATATATTACAAAATATATCATATATTACAAAATGATATATTATAAAATATAATTCAGTTTATCTAAACTTGTTTCACTTTACATATAATAAAAGAAAAAGAGTAAAAATAAAAATAAAAATAAGTATCCACTAAATAGTTTTATATATTATTCTCCATTATTCTCCATTATTCTCCATTATTCTCCGTTATTCTCCGTTATTATGTCATGATTCTGGGAGCAATGTTCATCGTTTGTAATTCTTGAAATAGTAGTTTGCAAGCATATGGTATTTCTACATATGCAAAGTTCGTCCGGTTATCGCATGTTCGGCAACAGTGAATTCCCATTTTATCATTATAGGCAGCAATCATACCACAATCGCGACATACGTGAACTTGATATTTGTCCGATGCGTCATATAAGCGTCCGCGTGTAAACCTGGCTGCCCCGTGCGAGACCATGCAGTTATGTGCTACAATTCCATTTGCCAGAAACGAGTGTGTATCTTCTACGCTAATATCATATACTTGTTTGGGACCAACAGGTATTCTCGACACGACAGTTAGATTCATTGTTGGGATAGAGCCACAGTCGCGCGTGACGCCATAGTTTGCTGCGGTATCTGTATCCTCGGCATCGGCGTCTAGGTCAGCGTCTACGTCTACATCAGAATGACACGACGCAGTTTCGCTTTCACTCTTGAACCAATCTAGTGCGCCAATTTTTTCGAGATATTCTTCGGCGTTGGGGAATCCTTTTGCTGTGAATTTTCCGAACTCTGTTCCTTTGATAAGGTGGTCCGTTATGTCGTGCGTACTCGGGATAGCGTATTCATGTATAAGTCCTTCTGTTTTCTTAAGTTCGTTTACAGCGTCGATAATAGCTTTTTTCGTTGGTACCATTTTTTCGGGATTCTTTTCCTTAATCTCCTTAAATTTTGTAATTTCATTTACGCGATTTACAAGCCAGTTGTGTTGACGCGTCACTTCTTCACGCAGACGGCGATATGATACTCCGGCTTCCAAGCGTTGAGATTTATGGCAGCAATAACGAAATCCAATTTTTTCAGAGAATGGAACCAATTGTTCCATAGGTACATGGAGTGTTAACTGAAAGCTGCGCTCCGACTTATCTGCTTTATCCTTTCCTTCGAATTTCTGTTTTGAAAATGATGTCTCCTTTGGTTTTTGAATAGTTGTATTGTGAATACCACATTTTGCTAATAGTTTCTGAATATCTTCAAACATTTTTTGTAACGAGGCGCGATGTTCGTATGTTTTAGTTTGTGAAAATGAAACCGATGAAAGGATGTCGCGTTTTCCTCTATGCATTCCAAGAACACAAGTGTGTCCGTCGCCACCAAACATCCCGGCAAGAAATTCGCGCACAATAGGACGAGGGCATTTTTCATCCAATATGAAGTTGGGAAGAGTTCCAGGTTGGTTCACTTTTCTGCCACTTATTAATCCTGGAAGTCGAACAATATCATGCTTTAATTCTGCTGGGATTCTAACTATATATAAATTTCTAGTGTTAAAGTATGTTTGTTTGCTTTCACAAAATAGTTCAATATCTTTCATAATAGATTCAACATCTAACATATGTCCTAGAAATAAGTGAGCTATTTTAATTTTTGAATTCACGTGTCCATCCGTAATCAAATATCCAATAATACGAGCAAATGCAAGCGTTTTCATAAATTCTTCGCGAGTATTTGTTTCGAGTATTCTTGTCCCAAATTCAAGCGTCCATCCAGCACATTCTCTAATTTCTTCATTAATATCAATAAGAGGACAGGTTATACTTGACTTAATCTTAGTAGCATTCAATTCAATATCTTTAACTTTAACCCAAGTATTATCGGATGTCAAAACAGGATGGTCTTCGGTGCATATAAGTTTTCTACCATCTTGAAATGTCAGTTGAACGCACTCGCGAGTTCCTTTATCCATAAATGCTACTTGCTTAGAAGGAACCATTCCATTTTTTTCTTCGCTCCATCCCATAATATTTACACATCCATTATTTTCATCGAGTGATTTTATTTTTACACTTAATCCATTTGAGAGCGTAATTGGTGTGTCTTCGTCTTGGCAGTCACGTTCCATTTCGCCAAACCGTAACCCTCCATCTCGCGAGCGCCCTTCAGCCGGTTGTCGTGTAAGATTTACCATGGGTCCAATTGAACGACTATGTTGTTTATCATTTACCATATGCTTGAGACGCTGATAGAATGCAGGTCCTATGAAAATATTCGACTCAATTTGTTCGCCAGTCATGCCGTTATATAGGAGCTCATTTCCTTGTGCTTCGTATCCAACCTTTAGCAACTCCTTGCGAATATCGTCGACTGCTAGTTCTCCGAATGATGTGCCGTCGCCGAACAGCCCGAGCTGGACGAGTACTTTACCGAGGAGTGTTTCTTTGAGTTGCCCAATCGTCATACGAGATGGAATTGCGTGTGGGTTGATGATGATGTCTGGGCGCATACCATTGACGGTGAATGGCATGTCACTTTCGGGGATGATGTTACCTACGGTACCCTTTTGCCCGTGACGAGACGAGAGTTTGTCACCGATGACTGGTTTGCGCGAAGTGCGGATGCGGACTTTCGCGATACAATATCCGTCGCCGTTGCGGTCGATGAAATTCTTGTCGATGTAGGATTCCTCGGTAGTGCGATGAATTTTGCTGTGGTCTTCGTATTTGATGAGCTTCGTGTGGTCGTTTCGATTTTCCTTGATGGGGACAACCTTTGCGATAATGATGTCGCGATTTTCAATAAATGTATTTTCTGGTACGAGACCCTTGTTATTGACCTTGTCGTAGTTGCCGAATTTCATGCCTTTTGTCTTTGATGGGTCGGGCTTGCAGCGAATCTCCTCGTCACCGTTGATTTTCTTGTCCTCGTCTTTTTCGGTGTGATAAATCGTCGCATTGAATAAACCACGGTCAATGGAACCCTTATTTACGAGAATGCTATCTTCCTGATTATAGCCGGAATACGTCATGATTGCGACAATGACTGCCGAACCGGACGGAATTTGGTCGAGTTTAATCATGCCCATGACGCGTGTGTCAACGAGGGGGCGACTTGGGTAAGTAAGAACGTAGGCGGTTTTGTCCATGCGGTTCTGATAGTTTGTAACATACATGCCCATGGCTTGCTTACCCATGGCACATTGATACGTGTTCCTCGGTGACTGATTGTGCTCAGGGAAAGGAATACATGAAGCAAGAATTCCGAAAATAGTACTTGGATGAATTTCGCAGTGAGTAAACTTGTAGATGAAGTTAGTGCCTTCCTTTTTGACGAGATCGGCGGGTTTCATAGCAATCATGCTAAAGTTTTGTTCCTCTGGGTCAATATATTCTAGAATTGCTTCGTCGATTTTCGTGTCTGTTAGCAGGTCGTCCCAAGTAAGATTTTCAGCGTTTAGTTCCTTGATGATTTTATCGGTTATGAAAACTTTGTTGTCTTTTACGCGCAAAACCGGTCGCGTAAGCCGCCCCGCATCATTGCAAATACGAATTTCCTTATTTTTGATATCAAATACAACCGACGTGTAAATATTGATAATACCTTTCGATTTTTTGTCTTTGAATGCATTGTATAACTCGATAGGCGTCGAGGTGTTACCGAGCCACGCACCATTCACAAATACTTTGATATTGACAAACATATCCTTCGGGGTCAAGTTATCCATTCGAGAAATAAACGGCTCGACATGTTGGTGCAAAGATTCCGAGCTACTTGGTATTGTCAAGTGTGTCATATAACTGATATTTTTCACAACACCTACGCTGCCACCTTCCGGTGTTTCGGCGACACACAAGAACCCCCACGTCGTGTTGTGGAGCTTGCGCGGAGCAATAAGTTTACCACTCTTATCTACTGGCGTATTGATGCGGCGAAGATGGCTAAGACTTGATACATAAGTGAGACGATTCAATACTTGAGCAACACCCACCTTGTTACTGTTTACATTTTTGATGCCGAAATCGCCGGTTGATAGGGCACGCTTTATTCCGTTTTCAATTGTGGTCGACTTTATAATTTTATAGATGTTTGTTTTGTTGACGATATTCATGTGGTCATCGGTGGAGCGCCATGAGCCCGTATTGATTTCTTTAATAATCTGCTTCGACATATCTTTAACGAGCTTATTGAAATAATTTCGAAACAAGTTGTTTAGGAGAGCGCCGGTCAAGTCGACGCGCTTATTCACATACGAGTCGCGGTCATCTTGTTTCGCCAAATCTAGACTGCACTTTAAAACGCGGTTTACCATATATCCAAGAAAGTATATTTTTTGTATCGCACTATGACAATGCGGGAACAAGTCATTCCCAAGAACGTCTTGCGTAAATATTCTCTTTTTCGCCGCTCCAGCTTCTTTGTCCATATTCATTGGCGTGTACATGACATTTGAAGTAATAATTTTAAGCGCATCCTCTTGTGTCATCACCCCATTTGCTTCAATAATCGACGCCTGTAGAGAATGGAGAATCGGTTTTGTAGTTTCGTCGTCAATATCCAATACGATATGCTTGCAAATCTCTTTGTCGGATATAACACCGAGTGCACGAAATACGACAAATAGCGCAATAGGCTGCTTGATGCGCGGAATTTGAACATATATGGGGCACCCGAATCCATTATTTTTGTTTGCGACCATGACATTGATTTGTTTGGGCGAGATACATTTGAAATCAGGTACGGATTTTATTTCGGCTGTCCATGACCATTTGTTGTTGTTTTTCGAGGTATTAAAACAGTATACGCGATTTTCGGCGGCTCTTTCCTGCCCCAAAACTGTTTTTTCGCTCCCATTAATAATAAAGTAGCCTCCGGCGTCGTGCTTGCATTCTCCCGATACATTATTATTAATATGAGTATATTGACTGAGCACACATATCGTTGATTTTAACATAATTGGCAACTTCCCAATGTGTACTTTTGGAATAGATTTGTAAAATGTTTGTGCGTTTTCTAAGTTTTCTCCCGTCCTTACGACATAACGAATATTAATATCAATCGTCATTGTGGATGCATATGTGAAATTCCTTGACCGTGCATCATACGGAAACATGATTTTTGTAGCTCCATTATTTTCATGAATTTGGGGACGATATAAATTAAATTTGTCGAATGTTACGTGCAACTCCAGTTTATTTCTTTTTGTCCTGCGACACATATCCTGTTCCGACGCAATGAGTACCGGATTGAACATCTCGATTGTCCGCTGAATTTGATTGTTTACGAAATCGTTATACGACTCGATTTGGTGGCGAACAAGACGTTTCAAGTGTTGGTTTCTAAAGTATGCGCCAATAATAGACCATGGTGTCTCAATATATGGAATCGTCGACGGTCTCAATGCAACCGCCAGTGTATTGTCTATTTTTTTATTTGTATCCGCCTTCGTTTCTCGCGTTTCGAGAGACACCGTCTCCGCACTTGATGCTTCTTTGGATTTTTTTTCAACGTTTCCGATATTTTCGATACTTTCAATACTTCCAATATTTCCAATATTTCCTATATTAATTTTCTCGCGTTTGCTCTTTTTTGTTTTTATATTATGATTATCCGCATTATTATTATCACTATTTATATTATTTACCACAATGTCGGTAACATTCAAAACTATATTTCCAGAAGATTTTGTATTGTCTTTTCCTTTTCTACCCGATTTACCAGTTGATACAGAAGCTTTTGACATTCTTTTCTCTGAGTTTTGAATTCTTGTTATCGAATTATTGCTTATTTATTATTTCAATTTATTTTTAAGCGTATTTGTTATAATATATAATAATCAAAAATCGGTTATTGTATACTATAATAATAACTACATATATTTGAAAAATTGCTATAAACAGCATATTGCAGCACTATGTGTGATTATTATAGTACAAAATGTTATATCAAAAATGTGATACGATACTCGTATTTATTTTTTATAACTAATATACATTTTTTTTAGTTTCGGGTTGTAGTTGATATTCTTGGGTAATGATATGGACGGCACGGAGATAGTAGACACGCCTATACCTGCCCCCGCCTCTTCCATAATACCGCGTGATATTTTTACCGAGGAAGGAGCGACTTGCTTTTGTGGTGCACCGCAATTTTGACACTTTTGTATCTGTTCTGTCGATGTCGATGTCGATGTGGATGTTGATACTGAACCGGGTGTTACAAAGACAGTGTCTTCGAGATTTAATGGATTACCCGATGTTAACGCGGTTCTCTGTGTGAATCGATTAACTTTTTCACCGCAGCATATATCTTTCAAAAGGTGTTTCCACTTGTAGGTTGATTCCGAGTTGTTGTTGAGACAGTTTAATAGTAAATAGGTAACCACACCTGAAGCTTGTCCGCCTAAAAACGCATCCGCGCTGGTTTGTTCATCTTGGCAACCGCTAATACAGAATACTTCGCCGGCTGTTTTGTCGTAACGTTTAAACTCATAGCTTGTCTGTTGCAAAGACCAGTCATTCGGAACGTATTTTTCGGGTAATGTTGCTAGACGACTAGTGAGATAACTATCGTCGTCATATTTATATCTTAAGTCGCATCCTGTTCCGCTATGACATGCGTCTAAAACCATATATAGGCGCACACCTTTGGGAACTAATGCTGCCAAGTTACTTCGAATAACGTCGTCGCTTATAAATCCGGCACGCGCGACATCTATGGGGCAAATACAAGAATCTTTCCCACTCTCTTCGTCACGACTAGCATCATGTACCAAGGTACCGTGACCCGAAAAGTGAAACCATAACTCATCGCCGGATTTTGCTCCTTGTAACAATGCCCTAAAACCCGCAAGTATATTTGAACGCGTCGGTTTTATGGTTGTTGTATCTGTCATAATAACGAATGAGTTGTATTTTCTAACTTTTTGCAAATAGGAACCCATATTTACTACGTCGTTGATACATCCGTATAACTGATACGGTGTTCCGGTATAATTAATACCGACTAGTAAAGCTTTTCGCATTTATGTTATAATATAGTGCTATATAATAATATTATATAAAGTATTAAAATATATATAAAAATAAAAATATATATATAAATAACGCGTTACTATTACAAATAATAACATACCGCTATTATTATCATAACACACATAACAACATGAATAATAGAAGGGTTTTAAAGAAGTATTTTAAAGAATTTATAAATATACTTGATACCAAAAGCGATTACTATATTTTAAACTATTATATGAATGAAGTGAAGAGGGAAAATGATAAGGAAGAGGATAAACGGGATAATGAGGATAAACGGGATAACGAGACAGGTGGTGAAAATACCGAGTCTCTTGTAAACATCACGACAACAGTTTTGAATCCTGCTGCGTCGATATTTGTTGCAAAGAACGCGGACCATATTCCTTTACCGCCGCCGCGAGATAACCCGGGTAGTATTTATAGTGTTGGTGGTGAGGCAACTCGCGAATCAATAGGCGTAACAGATGCGAGAGATAATGCTAAAATCGACGAAATAAATATAGATATCGATGATAAAAATACTTGTTATATTAAAAACTGTAAGAATTGTAAGAACAGAATATCGTATAAAGTGAATAAGGTCAACATAGATGCCGAAATAAATAGTATTGGCGACTTAATTAGGCTGTGTAATGATTATAAACTCGCCGAAAATGTGGAGTATAATATTGACATGAAGTCTCTACATAAGATTAACGACGATTTAGTGGAGCTTAACAATATGATAGGTATGAAAACATTGAAGGAGAATATTGTAGACCAGTTGTTGTTTTATTTGCAGAATTTGCATGTATATAAAGATACGAGTACGAGTACGAGTGCGAGTACGAGTAGTGGAAATAAACGCGGGAATGTAGAAACGGGTGATTTTTTGCATACTGTTATTTATGGTTCTCCGGGTACAGGTAAAACAGAAGTTGCTAAAATAATAGGAAGAATTTATGCGAATTTGGGTGTAATTAAAAGTAAACCGATGTCATTGTCTGATAAAAAGAAATCTTCATCGTCGTCGTCGTCGTCGTCGTCGTCGTCGTCGTGGTCATCATCGCGTCAAAAGTTTAAGAAAGTTACGCGTTCTGATTTAATAGCGGGTTATCTTGGACAGACGGCATTAAAAACGAAGGATGTTATCAAGGATAGTTTAGGTGGAGTGTTATTCATTGACGAAGCGTATGCTCTAGGCAATACAGAAAAACGCGACAGTTTTGCAAAGGAATGTATTGATACGTTATGTGAGGCATTAAGCGATAATAAAGATAGTTTAATGGTAATTATTGCGGGGTACGAGAAGGAATTGAATGAGTGTTTTTTTAGTTATAATGATGGACTTGATTCGAGATTTATATGGAGGTTCAAGGTGGATAATTATGAAGCGGAAGATTTGCGCGATATATTTGTAAAAAAGGCGCGTGACTTTGGATGGTCGGTGGACGAAGAGTTAAAAGTGGAGTGGTTTGAAAAGAATATGAAATATTTCAAATACTATGGTAGGGATATGGAGACGCTTTTTACGAAAACGAAAATAGCGCATAGTAGGCGTGTTTTTTGTAAACCGGAAGAAATGAAGAAAAAAATAATAATGAAAGATTTAGAGAATGGTTTTGAGTTATTTATTAAAAACGATGAAGTAAAGAATCGCGTCAATGATAGTGAACTGAAAATTCTTCAAAACATGTATTTATAGCGTATGTATTCGGTTTTATTCATAATAATATTTTATTTTTAAAATTATATTATGAGCGATCCTACTAAAAAAAGTATAGTAATTAATAAAGCATTTTTATCGGGAAGTGATAATTCGGGTTCGTCACATGCTCAAAATAAAAAATCGAAAAAAAATACACGAAACTTGTCAGAGGAAATCATTAAACCGAACAAGTTGAAAAAAATGTTACTTGATAAAATAAATGCAAAACGAAAGGCGGAACATAATTCACCCGCTAGTTCTATTAGTGGTAGTATCAGTAGCAATAACACCAATACTTTAGACATATCAAAAGAGACCAAAATATTTAGTAGTGAATTTAAGAAGTCTCTTGATTTTTTAGATAGTTATATTGGTCAAAAAAAGACCGATAGGTATAATCAAAAAACGAAAACATTAAAAAAGCAGAATCCGTCATCCCTCTCCCCATCTACTAGTTTGAATAATGATATTTTAAAATCTCTACATAGTAATAATATTACACCGAATACACATGCTTCGTATGCTTCCCATCCCCCAAATAATATCAACCAGTCTCTTCCGCCACAGGGATACGTTACACAACCTATGCAGCACCGACAAGCAACACAACAACACAATGCTGCACACGCACCCACACCCACACCCACACCCGCGCCCGCGCCCGCACCCCTGCATCGTCAACAACAGACCCCTATTTTTCAAAAAATAGAACTACAAATCCCTAATAAACCCACGCCCCATATATCGCCAAATATATTACCGAATACAGTGCCAAAGATAAATCTTGCAATTGGTAAACCTGCGAATTCGACGTTTGTTTATACTGATTTGCCACCCGAGTTACAGAATTTTACGCCTCCTGTGTATAATATTTCGTCAGCGACGGAAGCACCTATGACGTTAGAAACGCTTCCTCAGTTACCTCAGTTAGATGTGTATAATAAACCTATAGGTGCTATAGACTCGAGAGAAATGTCGAAAATAGATTATAATAATTCGGAACTACTCGATATAGCAACAAGTATGGAAACAAGTATAGAAAATAATAAAGATTTGATGAATATGATAGATTCAAGTAGTACGTCACTATTTCCTACATCAACGACATTTTCTCCTATAAAATTGTCCGATGATACTCCATATGGTTGTTTAAAAAATGGGAAAAAGCCTACTTTTAGAATGTATAACAAAACAATTAAAAATAATACTAGATTTTCTGTTGATAACGAAAGTAATCGAGATAGTACGTACTCTGAAAGGCAAACAAAGCTAAAAGAGTTGAAAAATAAACATAATAAAAAGGTATCGACATTCTCTGAAAATGGTAACACAGAAAACAAAAACGATAATGAAAACGAAAACGAAAACGAAAACGAAAACGAAAACAGCGAATCCGGTAATAATGAAAATAGGAACAGTCATAGTTTGAGAAAAACTAAAATAAGAAGACGTTTACGAAAAACAATAACTAAGAAATTTAAATTAGGGAAACAGGCGGGCAATGTTGTAGGTGTGTGGATAAAAAATAATGATACTCGTAAAAATATACAAAAAGAGCACGGGTTGTTAAAAAGTAAGCAATTAGGAGAAGTAAAAAAATACCTAGTCGAGAAAAATCTTATAAAAATAGGCTCTACTGCTCCACCAGGTGTGATACGTAATATATACGAAGCATCTATGTTATCAGGTGAAGTAGAGAATATAGGAAAGGGAATTGGGCTTCATAACTTTTTAGAAGATAAAAAGTCATGGTAAAGGCGTGGTAGAATATAAATTATTATTGCATCAATGAATTGGAATATTTGTGAGTAATTTGCCCGTTTCTACTCCTTTAAAACTGTTTCCATATTTATTGAGGGGTGGCGAGACGATTCCGATACCCATAATTCCTGGTATAACAATCATAATAACACCCCCTACGCCACTTTTAGCAGGGAAGTGTGTTTTTTCCCACCACTGTTCAGACTCATTATATAATCCGTGTTGAGCCATATGGTCAACAATATAGTCTACTTTTTCTTCGTGTAGTAGTTTCTTATGTGTTATTGGATTTGTACCATTATTTGCCAATGTTGCAGCCATTACTGCTACGTCTTTACTAGTAACCATGACCGAACACTGTTTTGTATATGACTTGAGCACAGTTTGCGGATCTCCATAAAAACGGCGATATGAAACAAGTTTATCAATAAGCAATTGATTATGATGGCTCGTTTTATATTCGGATAAATAAAGATGATCATTGACTTTAAGCGTTCTTCCTGCAAAATCTCCCATATTTTCTAAAATAATTTTATTCATTGTTTTTTCATTCGCATCCGGCGATTTCGTTTTATCGTATAGCAAACTTGTCGTCGCCATTGCTCCCGCATTCACAAATGAATTAATGGTGTGATTTTTTATCTCTACTACATCTTTTATGGAGTTGAATTCGCGTTTCTCATCTGTATCACCTATACGCGAAATAAGTTTCTTTATATCATACATATTTAAAGCTAGAGCAAGTGTAAACACTTTTGATGTCGACTCTATTCCCACCTCTGTTCGATAATCACCGAAATTCATTATTTCTCCCTTTATATTACAAACCGAAATTGCGTATATATTTGGGTTAACTATTTGCAAGTCAGGGATATAGTCAGCATTTTTACCTTTTTGTTTCATGCTTTTAATCTTTTTGTATATTTTTTCTACATCTTTGTAATTGAAAGACATACTATTTGTATTTTGTGTATGTATCACTTATACTATATATGTATAAAATAGTATTTTCAATGAAATATGTTTGTTTTTTATAAAATATTCATTTTGAATTATAGATTGGAATTTCGATTAATCTCATGCTTCTGTAATGACACACCTTTTCATGAGGTCAGTGGGTTCTCAAAGATGAAGTTCATCGGAGAGAATCATACAATCATCCAATCATAGGATGTTACAGAAGCGTGAGATTCATCGAAATTCCAATCTATAATTCAAAAATGAATATATTACACAGCGTGTGAGCATACACCTGAAAAGTATACACCAGCATATATAATATATAAAACATAGTTAAAGACATATTAAGTACATTATATATCAACAAATATACAAATTAAAAGAACCGTAAAGGTTATTCTTTACAGATACGCATTCAGACAGATATACCCAAAATGTCTTTAATCACCACATACTTGAAATTAACAAAAGAGTATTCTGAAAAATATGGAGACAAAACCGTCGTTTTAATGATGGTGGGTTCTTTTTATGAAATTTACGGTGAAAAAACCAGCAACATTGACGGTTCATTTTTGATTATAGGTAGCAAAATAGAAGAAATATCTAAACTATGCGATTTATCGATTGCACAAAAAACCGGGCAATATGTTATGGCTGGATTTACGTATACAAAAATAGATAAATATTTAAAAAAACTACAAGATGCCGGTTATACAGCTGTTGTAATAACACAAGACCCGAATAATCCAAGTAATCGAAATGTAGAAGGAATATACTCTCCGGGTACATTTTTTAATGCTGACTCTGCGGAGATATCAAACAACTCTATGTGTATATGGATTGAACAGGTTTCCTATATGAAAAACAAATCGATTGTTGTTGGGATAGCAAATGTTGATATATATACTGGACGTGTTACTATTTTCGAGTATACCGCAGAAGATAAACATAATCCCACGACATATGACGAACTTGAAAGATATATTTCCACGTATAAACCGAGTGAGATTATTATGATTACTAATTTTACAGAAAAAATACTAGACGATATTATAAACTATACTGGTATTTTGTGCAAGAATATACACAAGATTATACTAACATCAGTAACCACACCTTTGTCATTACAGTCCTCCAGTTATTTGGTAGAGAATGCGCGAAAATGCGAAAAACAAACCTATCAGCGTGAAATATTGAATAAATTCTATAAATTCAATATTATTGCATCATTTATAGAATACACAACACAGCATGAATATGCAACTCAGGCTTTTATTTTCTTACTGCAGTTTCTTTATGAACATAACCCAAATCTAGTAAATAAAATACGCGAACCTGTTTTCGATAACAAAAGCGAACGCGTTATATTAGCAAACCATTCGCTCAAACAATTAAATATTATAGACGACGATAGTTACAATGGGAAATATTCATCTGTTTTGAAATTTTTAAATAACTGTATTACGCCGATGGGGTCACGGCGGTTCAAAAATAAAATTCTCAACCCGATTTTTGATTGTAGCAAATTAAATAAGGAATATGATATTACTGACTATATTATAAATAAGCGGGGTGATACGCTTATAACGGAGTGGCGTACAAATATGGGGGAACTAAAAGATATTGAAAAATTACACAGACAAATTATTCACAATAAAGTTACCCCTAGAAGTTTATACCATTTGTATAATAATTTAACTACCATCTCTTCAATGTATGAAAAAATGAAAAGTGATAGTACGATAATGGCGTATATATCGTCAGAGCTTGAAAATAAAAAAGATAGTTATGATTTACAAGGAAGAACAGTACCGGATATATACGAGTTATGCAAAAAACTTAAATCCTATATTGAGACACATCTTGTATTGGAAAAATGTTTTACGATTGACAACCTTAATTTCGAGGAAAATTTCATTTGCCCTTCGATTAGTGAAACATTAGATAACATTGTATATGATTACGAAAACTCTTATATAGAACTACAGACGATTCAGGGGTATTTTTGCGACGTAGTATCATCTTGTGAGAAAACTTCAAAAACCGAAAAAAAATACGAATATGTGAAAATACACGACACGGAAAAAATGGGGTATAGTCTAGTAACAACAAAACGCAGGGCAAAGTTACTCGAAGAACAGATGAAAAAACAATTGAAGTCCGCTGCGAAAACTGAAGTACCTATACAATACGAAACGTATAAAAAGGAGTCAAACACTATACGTGTAGAATTGTCCGGAATAACATATCCAGTTGCAACAGGAAGCAATTCGTCAATTCAATCTACGCAAATTGACAAAATATGCAATACAATCATAAAATCAAAACAAAAAATGCGCATTGTTATAGAAAACATTTTTACTGAGTTTATTAAAAATATACAAAACAATTTTGAAACAGATATTCAGATTATAGTTGATATGGTAACTATGATTGATGTTCTACAAAATCAAGTATATGTTGCCTTGAAAAATAAATACTGCAAACCTGTTATAAAAAAACCGGCAAAGACAAAGGCAAAGACGAAAACAAACGCAAACGCAAACGCAAACGCAAACGCAAACGCCGACACAAGCGACGACTCATTTGTAAATGCGCGCGATCTGAGACACTGTCTTATTGAACACATTAATACGAATGAGTTATATGTGACAAATGATATTGAACTGGGAAATACTACTGAACAAAATGGGATACTACTTTATGGGACAAACGCGGTAGGAAAGACGAGTTTAATACGAGCACTTGGGATAGCTATTATAATGGCACAAGCGGGTTTATATGTACCGTGTTCTTCATTTGAATATATACCGTATAAAAGTATATTTACGAGAATTTTGGGGAATGATAATCTTTTTAAAGGACTTTCGACATTTATGGTGGAGATGTCTGAATTACGCGTCATATTAAAATCGGCAAATAATTATGGACTTATTTTAGGCGACGAATTATGCTCAGGAACGGAAATGGATTCGGCGATTAGTATTTTTGTAGCGGGTCTTAAAAAATTGCATGATTCAAAATGCTCTTTTATATTTGCGACACATATGCACGAGATTAATAAATATGAAGAAGTCGAAGCAATGGATAGGTTATCGATGAAACATTTAGAAGTGACATATAATAAAGAAAGGGACATTTTAGTATATGATAGAAAGTTGAAAGATGGTCCTGGTTTTAGTATGTATGGATTGGAGGTATGTAGGTCTCTTCATTTGCCGGAAGATTTTTTAAAATATGCGAATGAAATCAGACTGAAATATAGAAATAACGAACAGAGTATTCTTTCTGCGAAACCTAGCAAATATAATGCCAAAAAAATAAGAAATATGTGTGAAATGTGTAATAACGAGATGGGAACGGAGATACATCATCTTCAGCATCAAAAACACGCAGACCAGCGCAACTTTATAGGACACTTCCACAAAAATCATGTAGCAAATTTAGTATCTATTTGTGAAAAATGTCATGATGTAATTCATTCAAACGAAGAACAGCATCGTAAAGTAATGACGTCTAGTGGACCGATTATTATTAAAATGTGAAACCTCGAAAAAACCTCGAATAAAATATATTAACTATATATATTACAGTATTTTATATATAGTTACTATAAACACAATAATATAAATGAGTAGTCCAGCAAAGATGCAAACAGTAGGTGAAGCGACGAGTTCATTTACAAATGTTTTTAAATCCACATTTGGTAGTTTAGCAAGTTCTTTAAAATTTCCACAATTAAGAGATTCATTTTATCAGAATATTATCTATATTATAATCGTTATTATTATTCTAATAGGTATATTAGTGTATATACAGATGGTGGGTACAACGCATGTAAACCCTCTGAATCTCCCGCCTTCAAAAGAAATTAAAAAAATAGAAATACAAAAAGTAGTAGAAGGTTTCGATATGGAGCAAAACGGCGGAATAGAAGAGTCTGCTTCGAATATAAATACTGTAGGAGAAATGGGTGAAACATATGATGCCATTGATGGAGGAAGTGGAAACTTATATAGTAGTGCATATGATGGTGCATACGAACAGCAATATGAAACAGTTCATGGAGGGAATGATATAGCGGACTTAACTACTGATTTGTTTCATAGCGATGAACCAAAAGATAGTAGAAGGCGAACACAAAATTAGGCGATTAGGCGATTAGGCGATTAGGCGATTACGTGTTTACGTGATTACGTGATTACGCATATTACATATTACATATTACATATTACATATTAGATAAAATTGATTTATAAAAATCTATATAATAAATATATAAAAACAATCTATACAAACAAATCAAACAAATCAAACAAATCAAACAAATCGAAAATGATTATCCCCATCAAATGCTTCACATGTGGAAAAGTCATCGGTGACAAGTATCGTTACTATTTATCAGAAGTAAAAAAATCAAAGATTGAGAAAGACATGAAGAATGACAAGGTTATATATTTAACACAAGAATTTGTAGATAAAACTCCCGAAGGTTACGTTTTAGACAAAATAGGGTTCAATAAAATGTGCTGCCGTCGTCACTTTCTTACTCATGTTGACATTGAGTAGTTACATGTATGGTCAAATACCAAATACCAAATACCAAATACCAAATATCGAATATTAAGTAAAAATAATGTGCGTTTTTTTATAATATATATTTTTTTTCATTTATAATATATATTTTTTCCATTTCCAATAATATATTATCGTACTATTATATAGCATAATAATATAACATGGGTTCTTATTCTTATAGAAAACATAAAAAATCAAAACATAGTAAAAAAAGTAAACACCATATGCGAAGAAAAACGCGAAAAACACGAAAAACGCGAAAAATGGGCGGAGGTAGTACCGAGTGGGATACAAACACGTGTGGAATACCTGGTTGCCGGTCTGATGCTACGACCGCCAGCGGTACACATATGTTACATACACCACTTGCCGTAGGTGGACAAAATGGCGGAGGTGGCGGCGGTCAAGTATGTAGTCAAAATCCGTACCAGTTTCAGCAAGCAGGAGGGAGAAAAGGAATGAAACGCGGAAGACATATGAAAGGTGGTGAAGGAAGTTTCTGGAATTTTGCAAAATTTTGGAACTCGGGTAATCCCGGTCTGGGTGGTAATGTCATACCATTATCCGATAAGGGTATTTCGCCGTCAGGAATAGGTTCACCTGTATCAACTGCAGCAAATCGACCCATGCCACCGATTCAGCCATGGCCGGCACAAAAACTAATACTTCCTCATGAATATACGATACGTGGATCACAATCAGGTGGTGGCAAACGCACAAGAAAAGGAAATGGGAGAGGAATCAGTAGAAGAAGAGGTAGAGGATTAAAAGGTGGTAACATTATTGATGATATACAAACTATTGGTCGCGATATTGTATATAGAATGGGTTCTGCAGTAAATGGGGTCAGCGGATACGATAACAGTATATATAACGTGAATCCAAATCCTACATTTCAATTTCCACGTGGTTTAGGAAATGTAACAACAGGAGCGTCTTCCTATAACTCATTGAATTTACAAGATATATATAATAAATCATACGCTGAAGCTTCTCTGAAATAATCATTTCAAGTATATAAAACAGCATAAAAACGAATATAAAAATATTATTTCGAATATTTTTATATTAATAATATAACATATAGTAAAATGATTTTCAACTTTTTGTCTAATTTATGCACTCCAGCAAAACTATATTTTATTATTAGTATGATATTACTAGCAGTGTCGTTATATTATGATATAACAAGAAATGATAAAGATAAAATATGTTTAGGAAATTTAAGTTGTAAGATAGAAAGCAAGCCTGTATTCTATGTATTAAATATATTATTTATTTTACTATGGGCATTTATTCTTAACTTATTGTGTAGTTTTGGATGGTCTAAATTATCATGGTTTTTATTCTTGTTTCCTTATATACTGCTAGGTATCGCTTTTATAATAATTGCTGGAATAGTAATCACTGTAGCAAGAAATAGTAAAAAATAAAACTGAAAAGTATAATATGTATCGATATGTTAACTAGTAGTTATAATAAAATTTTATAATAAAAAATTACTATAAAATTTCAATTAAATTTTGAATTTGATTTTGAATATGAATATAAATGTAAAAAGTATAAAAAATACTAATGATATAATATAATAATATAGTAGTATAATTTAAGCTTGAGCGATGAATTCCGAGTTAGCATGGCAGATAATAGATAAATATTTCGACGACAATCCAAATATTTTAGTTCAGCATCATTTAGAATCTTATAATGACTTTATGACAACTGGAATAAAAAGAATCCTCAAAGAGAAAAACCCAATCGTCCTACAAAAAGAAGAAGACGTCTCCAAAAATATTTTCAAATTAAGATGCGAACTATTTATTGGAGGAAAGAGGGGTAATAGAATATACTACGGAAAACCAGTAATATACGACGACGAAAATAATGGTTTAGTAAAAAGGTCTCATTTCATGTATCCGAATGAGGCGAGATTGAGGAATATGACATATGGAACCACGATTCATTATGATATAGAGGTGGATTTTATAATGCGCGACTCCGAAAATAATGTGATTGTTGAAACTGCTTTACTGGAAAAAATATTTCTAGGCAGGTTTCCGATTATGCTTCAGTCGGATTTGTGCATTTTAAATGGTCTTAATTCTTCGGTTCGTTTTAACATGGGCGAGTGTCGAAATGATTATGGCGGGTATTTTATTATCGACGGGAAAGAAAAATTCATTATTTCGCAGGAAAAATTCGCAGATAATATGCTTTATATACGAGAGTACGATGATGAAGACGAACTATATAGCCACTCCGCCGATATACGCACAGTATCCGAAGATGCATCAAAACCGGAGCGAACCATGTCTGTGCGCATCATTGCACCAGGTGCGCGATACTCGAATGGGCAAATCGTAGTTTTAATCCCGAATGTTCGTAAACCGATGCCGCTTTTTATTGTCATGAGAGCGTTGGGTGTTTTGTCGGATAAAGATATTATAGAATACTGTTTATTAGACTTGGACAAAAATGAAAGTATGATAGACCTTTTTATTCCGTCGATTCATGATGCGAGTAGAATTTTCACACAAGAGGTGGCGCTGAAATTTATATCTACATTTACAAAGTCAAAAACGGTTTCCCATGTACACGACATTTTAATGAACTATTTTTTGCCTCAACTGGGGGAACTAAACTACATAAATAAAGCCTATTATTTAGGATATATTGTTTACAAGTTGCTTTTAGTATATACAAAAGCTGAAAAACCGACTGACCGCGATAACTTCAAGTTTAAACGCGTCGACTCACCGGGTCGTCTTTTATATGACTTATTTAAAGAATACTATTCTCTTCAACAAGCGAATATTCGCCTAGCAATTGACCGTGAGTACTATGGTAACACATCCAGATATAACGCCGTGAGCACATTTCCTTCACTCATTTTGCTAAATAAAAATGAGATTTTTCAAGACCGCGTCGTAGAGTCGGGGTTTAAAAAGGCATTTAAGGGAAACTGGGGTTCAGTGGAACATACCAAAAAAATCGGCGTTGTACAGGATGCCAACCGACTTTCATATAATTCGTTTATTTCAGGATTTCGTAAAATAAATTTGCCGATGGACTCATCTTCAAAGTCGGTTAAACCCCGTCTATTGCATAGTTCACAGTGGGGTATAATTGACCCCGTAGATACACCGGATGGTGCAAATTGCGGGTTACACAAAAACATGACACTAATGTGCCACATCACTACCGGATTTTCCGGACAACCGATGATAAAATGGATGCGAGATATAATAGGCATGAAACTATTAGAGGAGTGTCCTAGAAAATACTTGTTTAGCGCTACAAAAGTCTTTATAAATGGTGCATGGGTGGGTGTATTGTCGAATCCCGATGAGGTAAATATACAAATAAAAACATATAGAAGATTTGGACTAATATCGCCATTCATAAGTTCGCATTGGGAAATACAAAATAATGAAATGTATATTTTTACGGATGGTGGTAGATTATGCAGACCTTTACTATATTACGACACGGTTGATATGCGATATGCTTTTGAAAGAAAAGAAATATTATCGGCTTTACGGAGCGGTAATTTCACCTGGAAAAGTCTGGTGGTTAGTATGAATGAAAAACTAGTAGAAGGATATACAATGGACTCGCCAAGAATATATACACCGATGATGTTGTATGGTGTAGATACAATTGTAAATGTTAAACAAAGCAAGACACCGTCCATTATTGAATATGTAGATACAGCGGAAGAAGAGTCACTCTTAATTACGCTTTCGTATAGTGCGCGCGATAAACCATACACGCATATTGAAATTCATCCGTCTATATTATACGGATTTATGGGGAATCAAATTGTGTTTCCGGAAAACAATCCCTTGCCGAGGAATGCATTTGCGTGCGGACAAGCCAAACAAGCCGTTTCCTTATATAGTACAAACTTCTTTTCGCGCATTGACAAGATGGGAGTGATGTTAAACTATGGTCAAATACCGCTGGTTAAAAGTCGCTACTTAAAACACATAAATAATGAAGAACATCCGTGTGGCGAAAATGTAATTGTAGCAATTATGTGTTATTCGGGCTACAACGTAGAGGACTCGATTTTATTCAACGAAGGTTCGGTAAAACGTGGAATGTTTCGAACAACGTATTTTAACAGTTATGAGACACGCGAAGAGTCAAGCAAAAACAAAGGTGTTGGTGTTGATTCACACATTGTAAATATTGAGGGCGAGAAAAATGTAATTGGACTAAAGCCGGGATACGAGTATAACCATCTTGACATGTATGGCATGATAAAAGAAAATACTGAATTAAATGACAAAATTGTATTAATAGGAAAGGTAAAAACGAACCTCGATAATCCGGATAAACCCATCGACGAATCCGTATTTCCTAAAAAAGGACAACTCGGGTTTGTTGACAAAACATTTATTACTGAAAGCGAAGAGGGTGCGCGGTTGGCAAAAGTGCGTATTCGCGAAGAGAGAATGCCAAATATAGGAGACAAATTTGCTTCAAGAGCAGGGCAAAAAGGAACCGTTGGTGTTTTAATACGCGAGCAAGATATGCCCTTCACGTCGGATGGTATACGTCCGG
>Ga0181356_1000295_pt1 | contig 21212 bp, 35 predicted proteins | sample Fa13VDMM110SN_FD_130104 | JGI IMG/M metagenome (GOLD analysis project Ga0181356, IMG submission 130104) | Freshwater viral communities from Lake Michigan, USA - Fa13.VD.MM110.S.N | ecosystem: Environmental > Aquatic > Freshwater > Lake | place: USA: Michigan | collected 2013-09-24 | reverse complement strand
TCATACCTATATTTTAAGATAGTTCCTTAAAAACTATTTCATGTAGGGATTGCGCTCTACTATTTGCTTCAGCTTCCCAAGGTAGTTGATTATAAGCATCCATTGAAGATATATCTATTAGCATTTCCCTACCTAGCCACTTAAAATACTTTGTACCAGCATGCTTTAATCTACCCTGAGAAAACTGCTCTATATGAACTAGTTCATGCAGCAAAGTATTTTTAAAAGATAGTAAGTTTTGCCGCGCATCTATCTCAACTATATAATCTCTCGGTGAATATTTATATTGAACATAATATGCTAAACCTTCAGCACCTCTAATAGGTCTAAATACAAAACTTAGACGCTTAGGCAGCTTTATAAACTCCTTGATATATTTAATATTATTTTTTAGTATATCTATATAAAGAAGAGCGCTAGTTCGGTGTTGCTTGTAATTTCCATATTGAATAGATCTAGCTAGACTTATTTCAGGTACACTCATTCTTTATAGAACTAAATATTTAATTCTTATAATCTCTTCTACATCTACAAACTCTTTGAAAAATAGATCACGCGCAGAAGTTTTATCTTCAGAGAGTATGACAGTTGAGAGTATATTTTTAGTAGGGGGGTCAGTGTATTGAACTAGAAATGGCTTCATATAATGGTTATAATAATATTATTCGGGGGTTTATTTGCATAGAAAAATTATTTGATTGTATTTGTAAAAGCTAGCTAACTAACTGATCGACCCATAACATTATTATAAGCTAGTTCCTTTAGATTTTTTACGGTAAAGTGATATATTCATCCTATACACATCAAAAGCTAATTTGCTTAAGCAAATCCTCAAATCCTTCTTCTGACTTTTTAAGAGCATTAATACTCTGACGAAGCTTTTTATATTCTTCTAGTTTTTTGCCAATATAGCTTATTGGTACAATCATAAACCGACCATTTTTTACACCATAATTACCAGATCTACTCCCACTAAATCGAACAAATAGTATCGGGTCATATTCACTATCCCTATCTGGCAGATCACCATTAATCATTATTTTATGAGCATTAAGTTCATATGTATTAGTATTACCTGGCAGTTTACTAAGTATTATTTTACCTTGTAAAATAACATTGACATTATTTCTTCCAAATTCACCACCATAGTCACCGCCATACATTGACCTTAATTTTAAATCATCTCCTTCAGGTGTGTTTTGTATTTCTTTAAAATGATAATTTAGAGATTTAAGTCCATTAGGAAATTTCAATTTTACTTCATTAACAAATTTCTCTACCTCTGGATGCGTACTAATTTTTGTACCAGATCTATTTGTCATTCCTCCATATTGATTAAAGTCTTTAGCTCTTAACCCACCTTTATGTGAAATAAAAATTACCGGGTCGTTATTATAATCTAAACTAAAATCACTCTTCGGTGAACCTTCTGTTGTAGAGATTCCATTGATTTTGTATACCTCATCCCCTACTTTTACATTAAAATGGTCTTCAGCTGTTTCTAAGCTTTCGAGAATCTTCTCTATTTGTTGCTTAATGTCTTTAAAGGCATAAGCTTCTGCTCTAAGAGTAGAGCCTTTACCTTTCCCTAAGACAACTTGGTATTCAAATCCCTCCTTATCCTCCTCTTTATCTTTAACAATAAATGTATCAAACTGAGACGATGTAGAACCTTTTTCACCTGGCGATACCACTCTAACTATTTCAAGTCCCGCTTTAATAAGAACTTCTTCAAAGCCCTCTCTTTTAAAGTCTTGCTTTGGCTGTATACGAATATCTTTAGAAGAAGATCCTGGTTCGAGATTATCGTCTTGTGAGGCAATAATATTTGCTAATTCAGCTTTTGTGAATTTTTTTTCACAAATAGGGGTAAATACTTTATGCCTGTCTAGTTGTATGTTACCTATGTTAATAACCTTTGAGGTATATATCTTTTCTATTTCCCAGGAATGCATTAGATTTATATTTAGTCTTCGCTTGGTACACTATGAAGATCGCGAAGTGTCCAAATGTATTCTCGCACTTGTTTTAGTGTACTATAACACGCATTGCTTATCGCTTCATCAACGCTTTCGTCTTGGCGAAACGTACCGCTATTGTATTTTACTGCGTTACGCAATTCAGCGAGCAGCTCATCAAGGACGTTTAGCGCTGCTCTGCCTTTTACCGCAGCGTTATATTCATATTCTTCTGCAGGCAATGTAAATTGCAGTGTTGCTTTCATATCTTTATTATATATTGTTTATGTTAAATGTAAATGAAAAAATTAGAGCAGGCTGTTATCAGTACGTCACCGGGTCGTGAAGCCGGATAGACCCCTTATCAGTGTGTTCCTCTACTTTGAGGTATGGCGCTCTTTTGTTGTTTTACAGCCTGCTCTAAAAATATAAAAATCTTATTTATTGTTTATTTATTATAATATAGTTCATTATCAAGATGGCGGAAGCGGTAGGATTTGAACCCACGGTGAGTTTAACCCCACATCTGTTTTCAAGACAGGCACCATAAACCAGACTCGGTCACGCTTCCAAAAAAAATTACTTGCCAGACCTTAGAGTCTTATGCCCCTCGCGCATAAGAAAGCATATTCGCTGGGTCACGGAGGGTCCGCTTTGTAGCGATTTGCATCGCCTCAGACGGATCTCCAGCATAGGTCTTCACAGCTGTGTGTAGATATTCTCGACAAGTAAAAGTAAAAAGGCCCTTGACAGAATCGAACTGTCGTTAGAAGATTACAAAACTACCGTTTTACCATTAAACTAAAGGGCCATATAAAAAAATAAATTGGCTCCTAAGGTAGGGCACGATCCTACAACCTACGCATTAACAGTGCGCCGCTCTGCCAATTGAGCTACTTAGGATTTAAAATGAGGAACGAGAGAGATTTGAACTCTCGGCACCCTTTAAGGTACTTTTCCTTAGCAAGGAAATACTTTAAACCACTCAGTCATCGTTCCATAAAAATAAGGGAAGCCCGTAACCCTTGTATGGCTTTTTAGATAGTACGCATGGTCGGACTTGAACCGACAAGCTTTACAGCGGCAGATTTTAAGTCTGCAGAGTTTACCAATTTCTCCACACGCGCGTTATTAAACATTTGTAATTGGTGGGTCGTATAGGAATTGAACCTATATTGGATCTTTAGAAGAGATCAGTATTATCCATTATACGAACAACCCACAAGTTGGTTGCGGGTGCGGGAATCGAACCCGCTTACGATGCTTATGAGACATCTTTCTGAACCACTCGAATTACCCGCGATTTAAAAATTTAATTTATAATTAGTGAGCTTATTGCATCTCAATCTCCCCATCGGACTTTAATGGCTTCTGGCGCTCACTACCCTCAACATTATTATAAGCTAGTTCCTTATAGTATCAATGATAATTATTTACACTTTCTTAGAGTTAATATTGTATCTGTGAATGAAGACCAGCCACTACCTTTAAATTCATCTGCATATACACACATAAATAAGTCAATAATACTCTGTTCGAGTGTAGTTTGCCGTATCGGCTCTTGTTTATTTGTATACATTATTCTAAACCTATCAAACGCGCCTTTACTAGTCTCTTGTGTTGCTGCTTGTTTAGTTTTATATTCAAGTTTTATTTTAGATTTATACTTTGATTTAAATATATTAAATGTCGTCTCGTTATCAGTTGCTATATATAATGATTGTATTTGGTTATAATTATTAATAAAATTAAAAAACTCATCATCGGTAGTAAACGCGTTATTTTTTTTAGCGAGTTCAGTGTGATCTGTTCTTCGGATGTGTACTGAAATATAGTTTTTACCTAATTGTAAAATATTACTTTTAATCTTATCTTGAATAGCAGGTAGAGGTACTAATTGTTTATATGTTTTATGTTTTATCCAAAAAGGGTGATCAGGATGCCAATCACACCCCTTATAATCTACTTTAAAATTACTTTTGCTCGATGTATAAAATGTTACATTATCAATCGGTTCAAAATAATCTAAAAAATAACCATTACAATATTTATCTGTATCCCAAATAACACACAGCTCTTTATTTTGTAGTCTAGCTTCTTCAAGATAAGATAACACGACTCTTAATCTATTACAAAGTCCTCCAGTCGGCCAAATTGTAATTTTATTTGGTTTCATATTTGTAAGTTCTTTATATCGTTCTAATAGATTTGTTTTATCTAAATGTTCACGTTGAGTATAAAATGCAAAATGAACAAATAATGTATCACCTATTATTCTATTAAATAAACCGCAAGATCTTGGCTTATCAGTAGAAAGAAATTGCTCTTCATCTGCATCTACAATACCACAAAACTTAGCGAACTCATCACCTCTCCATGCAATAACGTTAATTGAAACTCTTTCGCAATTATATAGCACCCAATTTGGTATGCTGAAATTAAATCCATCTATATATTTATCTAAAAACTCACGATGTATTTGTTCTGCAAATTTACTATCACACCACCCTATATCACCCATACAAGCATATTCCGCTTTTCCATAATTTAATCCAAAATTGCCTACCCGTTGATGTATATGGGTTATTAAGCAATTGTTTATGATATTACCATACAACAAAAAACTTTTTACATCTTTAATTCGCTCATCAAATAATTTTGCGAGAGACCCTTTTTTTATATAAATTATATCATCATCTAATCTAACGTATACTTCTTCTGGATTAACATAGTCTTTAAAAAAACTACCAATAGACGTTCCCGGCCAACTGGAATTAAATGGTACAGTTAGATACTTTATGTTTATAAAGTCATTAGTACTAGCTAAATTTTCAATAAATTCTATATCATCTTTATTTTCGGTATTAAGCCAAATATCCCAACTATCAAACTCATCTTTGCAATACATTAAGTTTGCATATAAGAGCTCAAGGTATCGTTTTCTACCAGCTGGGGTTACGATTATTTTTTTCATGCTACCCTTTAGTTATAAAGTAGATTATCTACCCATACAGCTATTTATATATAATAAAAAAGGGCGATTCAAAATGAATCGCCCTTTTTATAAGTTTAGATTTATTAGAACGAGCGCTTGAATTGAACTCCAGCAAAGAAGTTGTCTCCAGAGAAAGCATCTACAAACTCACCACCTAGAGCAGCGCTATAAGCAACAAACGGTTGTGCTATAATGCCCTCAGTGACCGCAAAGTCTGCAGAGATTAGAGCTTCAGCGTGCGTAAATGCAGCATCTTGAGCAAGGTAACCTAATTTTGCAGTAAAGTCAAGCTCAACTGGAAGTACATTAAAGTCATTTGAATACTTACCTTTGAGTTCGCTATATGCATTATTATCACCTTCTACAGCAAGGAACTGAGTCAACGAAAGAGTGACTGGACCAACCTCTTTACTAACTGACAGACCAACTTCTTGCGCTGAGCCGTCACCAGATTGGTTGAAGCCCTCTGAATACCAGGTGTAGTTAAGCGATAACAAATAATCTGAAACATTCTTGGAAAAGACTGCTGTTAGATCAGTAGCCTCGTCAGAGATTGTATCAGTGCCTTCTGCTAAACTATAATCAGCACTCAATGCGAGTTTGATTTCAGCTGGAAGCTCAAGGTCGGTTGTTACAGTTGCAGCTGCTTCATTTTGGCCGATATCAGAACCGCGCCAGACTCTATCAGAGCTGTATTCGGTTGTAACATCAACAATAGAGGCATTAGCAGCTACTGTGGATTCTTCAAGGGTACCTGCATTAGCAAAAGCTACTGCAGCCGTCATTACAATTAGTGTATTTAGTTTCTTCATACACTAATATTAACATCAGTTTAAGTAATAATCAAGCCTAAAAAATATTATTTAAGAGCTGAATGTGGGATTCGAACCCACGAATGACGGTTTAACGGACCGTTACTCTGACTTTGAGCTACCTGGGAAGTATAGTACACTTAAGTCCAGTCTCTTGATGAATCAGAGATCCAATCTGTCTCGTCTGAGTTATTAGATTTACTCCATGCGTATGACTTTTTTGGATTCTTTAGAACACGGATATTTTTTATACCAACAATAGTCTGATATGTATTAAGGCGTCGCTGATAATCTGACTTACTTTTAGATTCAATATATTCTGTAGAGCCATTACTCCAATCAACAAGGATAAAATAAGAGTTATTATTTAGCATTCCTAATTATATTATAGTTCCTTTAAAATCTAGTTATATATATATTAGTAATGATTAAATAATAACGGGTATTATAATAATGTATGATTAACTTTGAATTATATTACGAACGACGTGAAAGGAATCCGCTACGTAAAAGAGAGATAGAAGCGCAAAGTTTAGGAACTAACTATGATTATGTTCAAAGAGAAAAAGAGAATCTCTCTAAAGAAAGAAAATCACAGATTCGTAAAATGAAAAAGCTTGGTGTTGAGCCCGAGCGAATTGAAATATTTAAGCAAGCTAAGATAGCAGAAAGGGAGAAAGAGCTAAAAAGAGAATATCTCAGAACTAAAATTACTTCTTCAGAATTATTATTTCAAAAGTTTGGAGTAAAGGTATTTAAGGATAAGTACGCTACTGAAAACCTTAGCCCAGGGAGCTATAGATATAAAATGTTAGATTTTATTGTAACTAAATTAATTAGATATTTTAAAGACATACTACCTAATAGAAAGCCTACGATCGTAGTTACCGATACTAAAAAGAATCCATTAACAATAGGAGTTTCAGTTACAGGAGATAAAGAATTTCCTCCCGGAGTTTATTACGATCGACTTATATATATAGATCAAAACTATGTAGATGATTACGATGTGTTAGTTCATGAATATGCACACTTTGTAGCAGATAGAATTCCTAAGCAAACTGAACCTATGCTCAAAGCTGAGTACAAAAAAATGCTAGATGAATACTTTGAAAGAACTACAAAACGTAAGGCTCTAGAGGGATCTCGTAATACAAAGCATAGAATGTTAATGGCTCAGCAGCTAGGATTACCCTCTAATTATGCTTCTGCTAACTTCGATGAATGGTTCGCAGAAATTATAACCTACTGGAAGAGCTTACCCAACACAAAGGAAAGCTACAGATTTAAAACTGCTGTTAAGCAAGTATTAACTAGAATATAAAAAAATAATAGGCTATGATGGAATCGAGCCATCGATTAAAAATTAGTATATTTAGTTGCTTGTTATATCCACTTAACTAACAGCCCTTTGGTCCGTGAGGTGGGAGATATTCACAAGACTATATTTGGTAGGGACGGCGGGACTTGAACCCGCACTCAATCGATTATGAGTCGACTGCTTTGACCTTTTAAGCTACATCCCTCTTCAAATACAAGCCCGTAAATCTTAAATGATACTAAATTAGCTCACTATTATTGCAAGTAATCATTGAACGTTCTGTAATATTCTTATCGATCCATCGACCGATATATTCTTTGCTGTCTTGATTATGTATAATCTGTGGCTGTCTTTTAAGCTCTAGCTCAGCTACTCTTTTTTTAAGCTCGCTGATTTCTATTACAAAAGCCTCAAGTTCGATTCCAATTAAACTTTTAAGGTGATCTATATTATGCATACCTTATTATATGATGGTTCCTTTTAGTTCAAGCTATAAGAGCGTAGTATTTTATAACTCAGCAGCTTGAAAGTGCATCCAATCATAATTTTTTTCTCGTCCTAAGCTAATCCATCCCTCTGACTCTACAATCTTCCAGAACGGCTCATACTCAGGCTTAGCAAAATACGCTTTATCCTTATTCCATTTTAATTGATTACGGTCAGGATCAAGATCAATCGCTGCTCCCCAAGAATGAATACTCCAAGATGAACCTCCGCGCATTTTACGTACATTTAAACACCCACCAAAGACGTCTAATTTTAACTTTTTAATTTCTTCTAGTCCGTAGTGATCAAGTGTATTCTTTAAGATGCGTTCTAAAGAGTCTTTAACTTTTTTATGGCAGGTAAGTTTAGTAACTTTACTATCCAAATCCCACGCTAATTTCATTTCATACGGTAAAACTAATGATGTTTGATTAGTTCCAACTTCACCATAAAACTTTACCATATCAGCGTAATTTTGTTTTGGCCAATTATTATTTGACATAGTAATAGTATTTAGTTCGGTTTGAACTTTATCAGAAGATTCATTACCTTTAGATTTTATAATAGCTTGTTCTATAGCATCCCAAGTTGCAGGTCCATCTCTTCCATCAACTGTTAAACCTAAAGCTCTTTGAACATTAGATACCTTTTGCTTTTTATTAGAAAACTGCATATAACAAGTATATTTATCGTATTAGACATAAATATATTTGTTATGGAACAATTATTATCATTATTACAAGGCAACCCATGGTTTACTATCTTTACCGCAGTAGTAACGCTAGCTTCAGCTATAGCTGCTGTTATACCCACTCCAAAACCTGGAACATTTCTCGCTAAATTATATGTCTTTATAGACATAGCCGCTTTAAACATCGGTAAAGCAAAAGATAAAGGAAAATAATGGATCTTTTAGGGTTAATAAAGAGCGCTTTGTCTGCTTTAGCTTCTTATTTAGAGTTAAAGAATAAGGCGTTCTATTATGATATAATTCAAAAATCAAAAAATAGACAGAAGGAATTAATAAATGAAATTGAAGAACTACGCTCTAAGCGGACTAATGATAGCAATGATCGCGCTGACATCTTGCGGTCCGAACTTATCAACGAACGTAAAACCCTTGAACATCTATCAGCCAGCTATTCTCTTTCTGGAAAAGGATAAATCTGTTATAACCAGAGAGGGTATATATACTCCCCAGACAGATGAAGTGTGGCACTCTGATGCTCGTTATAGAAAGTTAGAAAGAGAGCTGTATTGAGCTCTCTTTATTTACTTCGGTATATATTTGTCAGGATCTTTTAAAAACCTTTTACCTAAGTTAACTATTCCCTGTATTACTTCTGGTGATATAACTCCAGTTATGCCATAGATTACAGCTTTATGTAAATCTAAAAGATTTAAATCGTGTATCAACGCCCACATAATAGTAGATGTCAGCGATGCTACAAAAATTTTCTTTAATTGACATACTATACCGGTTTTGTCGTTTGTAGATAAAAGGCGTGCAAGCATTGATGCAGCACCTATTACTGGAATAACCCAGCCGCCATCTAAAAACTCCCCTATTAAAGATTTTTCTGGTTCCATTTATATTATTTATGGCTCTATAATATAAATTTTCATATATTCGGGCTTATTACGAGCATGAATATGTACCTTATTAGGAGTTGTAACATAAACATCGAATACATAGGATTTATTACGAGATGCTACTTTCTCTGTAACAGCTACCCCTCTATCTTGAACTATAAATATACCGTCACCTACTATATTTTTAAGTGCTGGGATATATACTTTTGTACCAAACTTAAAGTTAGGATGCGCAGCTATAGTTACTCCTTCCTTAGCATACTTTGTCTTAGTACAAGCAACCTTATTGCCCCATCTTTTGTCTGTACTATAATAAGTTATCCTAGCAGTATAAGTGTTTACCTCAGCTTTTATAGATAACATTAATGCCACAAATGTAATAAGAAAGTATTTCATAACTTAATTTCTACTATTTGGTTTATATCTATTATACTACTAACGCAGTCATCGAAATCCACCACCGAATATTGATGAAAGTGTCCGCAGTAATGGCGCTTTGCACCAGATAATTTAATTAATATATCGTGTTGCTTTCTCTCTTCCATACACTCGTCCCAAAGCGTTGGATCTTTATGTAAAAGAGAAGTAACAAGGTTAGGTTTACTTAAAGGTCCACTCCAGGTTGGAGCTGAGTGTGTTATAAGTATGTCGCATTTAGTAATCTTTTTGTAATCTAATTTTAACGGCTCATCTTTCCAATATGAAATACCCTCCTTGCGAAGAGATCTATCAATACTCAAAGCCCCACCTACAAATAAGAATCTCTTACCTTCTAAGATAAGAGTTGTATAGTCAGCAAGCAATTTAAAATGACTATACGATATCGCTCCAGTAAAATAAGACGGATCGTCATGATTGCCGCGGATACCTAAAAATTCAATATTTTTGCTTTTTAAAAAATTATTTACATGAATATTTTGACGCTCTTGCTTTGCTGCATTTAGAAACCCAATACCTATATCACCTACACTAATTAAAGTACAGTTACATATATTAGCTCTTTCTATTGTAGAAAATAGAGAGTCCCAGTCGCCATGAATATCCCCTAGTGCAAATACTCCCATAATATAATTATAATTGTGTTCCTTGTTAGATTAAGTATCTTAGGCAACCTTATAACCATATTTTTTTGCCTGTGATGGAGATAGCGTAACATACCACCCTCCCTTTTTATACATTTTACCTGGTTTGCCAGTATATTGGCAAGTACGGCTTGATAAGAATTCAGCATATCTAATCATACCATCAACTTCTTCATCTCCTCCGCTATGGTAAACTCTAAGAGTTCCATACTTTTCTTTACACTGGTTTATAATAACAGCAGGTGGATGTTCCTTAATGTAAAGATCGTTGTAATTAAACAACTTTAAATTAAGAGCATTTAATGCACTACAGATATTTGACCTCCAACATTTTGGTGGTTTATTATTAATAGTAATTGGCTGACGTTGTGCTAGTAGTCTGCAAACTGGATTCAGTATATAGTTACGATACTTGCGTTGACAATTAATCGCGAACTTACGTTTAGGGTTAGGTCTAGAGCGTGTAGTTGTTTTTATATAGTTATTAATACATCCAAACAGCGATTCAACGATAGGAAGCCACCCTTCAGGACAATCATTCCAACAGCGCTGATGCTGTGGTAGTAGTTCTCCGGCTTCGTCTTTAGGGAATAACTCTGGATACTTCTTAAAGAAATATTCATCAAAATTAAAATCTGCTTCTTTCATATTCTTTACTTTTATTATGCTTTATATTTATATTTCATTCTTAAACTTCACCATTCAAGACTTCATTCAGATTATGTCTTAACATACGATATGACGACATCAAAAAATTAATTGGATCCTGAACACCAATTTGACTACCCTGACACTCATTTACAATATAATTAGTTACTGCCTCTTCTAATGCAGATAGTCTCTTACTCTCATTTACATATCGCGTAATCTTATCAGGTATAGCTGAATAGATTAGATTCTCTTCAGTAATTGGAATTCGTTCATATATTTCGATCAGCAATTCTTTTATCTGCTGCTCCGTTAGATCAGATATAGCTTCAATTGTAGTTTTCATCGTCTTTAAATAGTTTATCGATTTTTTCTAGATTATCAACTATAGAGTCTTGTGACATTGCAATATTACGAGCGATATATAAACGACTACAAATATCTTTAAGAATTGAAAGTTGTGTCAACGAGTCATATCTATGAATATGCTTTAAATCTACTTTATCTGGAACAGGCATATGCTTACTATAATATAGTTCCTTTAGCGGTAAGAGTTATCATAAACATATTATTGACTAATTTATCTCAAAGAGCTGGTATTATATAATCCTTACTTAGCATAAGTATGTATCTGTTATTTTATTCCAAAAAATAAACTACCCCACATAATTAGAGATAGACTTATAAATATCATCTGCACCCTGTATTTGCTCAATCTCGCCTGTATCCTTTATAACGATTAGCCTCGGTACAGCCTTAATATTATGCTCCTTAAAGAAGTCACGATCTTTATCAGCGTCTTTAATTTCAACCTTATCATAAAGATTATTATCTTTTAACCGTTTGCTTAAGCCGTGACAAGGTCCACACCAATTTGCGCTAGCTAAAATAAGCTTACACGTAGTAGGAGCTTCCTTATTAAAAATATTATCCCAACCCTCTCTAAATTTTGAATTAGTGGGCTCTGTCTTAATTACTTTACCTGTAATGTCATTTTTTGCTATATTATTCATATTCTAAAAGGTTTTTAACTCTTTACATACCAGATATCATATCTGATTCTATATTCCGAAATCTTTTGCTTAATGCTATCTAACGTTTCAATCATATCGTTCTCATCCATTATAGTTTTATTACAAGCATCATATATATAATCAATTAACTGTTGGTCAGATGATGGAGTTTTTTTACGACTTTCTCTTAACTCCTTCTCCCTTTCAGCGCGACTTCGTGCAGCATCTAACTTACGCTCTTTAAATTCCTCATCAGAGTATTTTTTTGGGACTTTGTGATCGACCTGTTCAATGGGTTCTATAAGTTTTCCATTTTTGAGTTTAGCACAGTATTCAACCCACCCGTTATCAAAACGCATCCAGCGGTCATTAGCTTTAACATTACCAGTATCATATTCCGGGTGTTTATAAGATTCGTAAAAATTAATAGTTCCGGTATAATTTTCCTTCTCCCACCATTCTTTATCAGCTACAAATTTACCAAGCGCTGCCATTCTCTCAGAGAACCCCGCGCCGTCCTCAGCTGGTGTACCTTCTTGCCAATGACCCTCAAACTTTTCTAACCAAAGTTGACCTTTTTTATCAATTTTATACATTGATAATCCTTGATTAGGGGTGTCCTTAGTTTGAAAAACTAAATTTTTTGCTTTTAGCTCTTGTGGTAGCTTAGGAAGAGCTAGTTCTACTGTAATATGATCAAACATTCCCATAATTTTATTTTGTTAAAGATTGTGCTACTATTAATCCTAGATTAGATATTGCATACCCTCCCCAAACTACACCCCATGCGTAGTTTTGTTTATAGCAATGCACTATACTTACACAAGTATATAGTATGAACGCTAAAAATACAACTATATTTTCAAATGTTAAATGCATATCTGTATTATTTTAGTTATAAGAAAGTTAAGTCAGAATTAAACAGATATACTCTTTGAGAAATTCTTAACACAACTACGAGCACCAGACGGTATAAAATATTTTTTATTACGCTCCCAGGACTCAGCAGTATGAATTTCTATTTCACATCCAGTCTTATGACCGTAAACCTGCCTACCTTTAGGTTTAGGAACGTCCGGACCCGTAAAGGCACAAGTTCTACAAGTTTTCAAGTTTAGTTCTAATCTACCTTTTTCAATTAAGTTTCCACATCCGCAGTTCATATCTTATTATATTAGAGGTCCTTATTGATCGCCTATGTTAATCATCCAGGACATAATTTCATAATGAAATGCCTTCTCAGAAATTTCCTTTTTTACACTTATGTATTCAATAGGCTCTACACCGTTTCCCTCCTTATATATCATAATTCGGCTGGTGTCCTCTTCAATTTCAAATCTATATTTACCTATTACTTCTTTATACATTATCCTCATTCTCTCTATTTTCTTGTAGTATAGACAACATATTGGCAGCAAACGCAATTTTAATTAAAGGGTCAATATTTTCTAGCAACTCACCTACGACATTATTTATAATATTAAACATTTTTAAATTTAAAAACACTGCATTACCATTAACTAGGTCATATGCCATATCAACTAAAACTCCTGTTTGTGAATCGTGCATATCAATCATTCTAAACTTATACATTAGGCTACAAGGATCTCTAAGGCTTTATTAGAGAGACTTTCAGTTGAGAGAGTACGTATAAGCTTTTCCGGAGTAAACTTATTACGAGATTCATATTCTGTAACAGCATTAAGTGCATCCCACATCGTTTTACCCTCATTACCCACACCTCTTGAGAAGCGCTCAACAATATTCTCTCTCTTATTAAGCAATTTAGTTGATGCTTTATCATTTTTTGGATCTGGCAAAATACGCTGAATAAGCTGTCTCATCTGATCTTCGTTATATTTTTTATTTTGAAGCATCTCTACAGTCTTATTGAAAGTTTTAACGATATTAATATTATTCTCTATCTTATTAATAAGACCACTAACCTTTTCCTCAAAGGAGAAGGAGTGTCTTAACCCCCCGCTTCTCGTTTGCTCTGCTTCACTCTTAACTAGATGGAGCATGTTATCACACACGATCCTTCGAGTTGAAGGGATAATCTTATTAGAATTCATACCTGAATTATCAATTACGGTATAAAACATACCGTCAACCTTATCTCCATTGATCTCAAATTGATTAGTAAGTTTAGATTGAAGCACTACCCGCTTACCGTTTCTAGAGAATATATATCCAATATGATCAATACCCCCAACTTTCTCTGTAGCGGTTTGAACTATATCTAGCATTTCATCTAGTTGAATAGGTCGGTACTTGTCTCGACAAATACCCAGATGATCTCTTGTATCTTCACGCATTAGCGAATATACTCCTTTAACTCGCGAGCCTCGCGAATCAAACACTTCTTCTTTCATTACATTAAAGCGAGGAATTTCCTCTAGATTAGTAATTTCATTCATGAATCCCATTTTTTTATGTTTTCTTTGTTTTTTGTTTTAAATGCAAACTGTTACTGTTACTGTTTACTTCTTTAGTATAGAGTAGTTCCTTAAAAGAATCCAGATTATATTTTTTAAATTTTTCCTCAATTTTTTTATGCTGTTTATAAATCCTACAAACTTCTGTAGCAACTCTTTCATATTTACGCGCATCTTTTTCCTCTGGAGAGCTATAATAATTATTGTAGCTAGAATATTCATAATTTAAATTATTATTTTTTTGCCTTAGCTGCATAAAGTGTCTAACTTCATGCAGTATGGTGCTTATAATATATTTTAGGCTGCAATCTTTCTTTATATCGATAAAAATCGACCTGCAACTATCATCATAATAGGAATAATTTTTTTTTGATCTTTCTACTCTTATAGTAGCTCTCTTCACTAGCCGCACAAACCTACTCAATATAAATGTAACTAAATCATAATCAATTCTTGTTGAATTAATTAATCCATCGGTTGGTTTAAGTATAATCATCCCACTTCCCTTATAGTAATAGTAGTATATCCCTTAAGAGCAAGTTCGTCTTTAGCTCTTTCTGCTTGATGTAGAGTGTCGAGTTTTTCTTTATGAATTTTTACTAAGCTATCTTCCCTTTCTCGATATTCAATAAGGTATGATCCAAATTTAAACGGTTGTCTAATTTTTTTTCTCATACTTTATATCATAGTATAACAAGGTCTTTATTATTCCATCGTTAAAATTATTCTGCTCTTTAAGTGTAGAAATATCATCATAAATAGAAGCCATTTTGTAACACAAATCATGTCCTAGTCTGTCTGCTACAAACTCTATATAGTTGGAAATATCCGAACCCCTATCATACACTTGAGGAGGCGCATAAGCTTGTTTTCTCAATTCATCTATTATTATTTGTATAATCTCTAAATTCAAAAGACGCGCCGTTCCCCATATATTATATATAGTTTCAGCATTCTCCTTATGTAAGATTTCAATTAACGCTTTCGCATGATCTACGACGTATATCCACTCTCGCATATTTTGTCCATTTCCATAAACTGGTATCTTTTTACCTTCGCGTAGAGTACGTAAAATAGTAGGAATTAATTTCTCATTATGCTGCCGTGGGCCGTAGTTATTACAACATCTTGTAACTGTAACATCAGTATTATAAGTACTTCTATATGAAAGAGCTAATAAATCTGAACTAGCTTTAGATGCAGAATAGGGTGATCTTGGATCTAATAGGGTAGTCTCTAAAAATGGATCATCTTCAAAATTTAAATGACCATAAACTTCGTCTGTAGATACATGCACCATTCTTGCACTAGGTACTATATCTCTAATGCATTCTAAGATTTTACCTGTACCAACTACATTTGAATTAACAAACGATAGAGGATCGGTGATAGATCTATCGACATGAGATTCTGCGGCAAGGTGAATAACATACCCAGGTTTATATTTTTTAAAAATAGAATTAATCTCTTCATCACAAATATCCAAATAATAATTTAGTACTCTACTATCTTTCGCAACATTATTTACATCAGCACCTGTAGATAATCTATCTATATTAATAATTTTTTTTACTTTAGGATTTTTAAGTAACTCATCAATAACATGACTACCTATAAACCCACATCCACCGGTAACTAAATATGTATCTTTATTTTTCATGCAGTCCTACTTTCTTGTTAGTTCTATGTTCAATAGCTTTTACTAAATTTGCACACTCTAAAAGATCATCGTGGTTTCCACAATCAAACCAAAAACCATCAAGCTCTTCTATAGATACTCTTTCTACTTCATTTAGTTTAGTAATAAGATCAACTATTTCTAATTCACCTCTCTTAGATGGTACAAGAGTTTTAGCAAGACTTATAGAAGTATTAGTAAAAACATACAGCCCTACAACAGCGTTATCACTTACGAACTCTGTTGGCTTCTCAATAAGCTCTATTAGATTACCGTTTTCATCTAATTTTGCTACTCCATATGCTTCAGGATTTTTAACTTTATAAGTAAAAATAGTATTAGGGACAGCTTCTAACTTTTTATTTGTAATTAAAACATTATCTCCTAAAATAAGAGCTACATTATTATCACCTATAAACTTTTCACCTATGATAAAAGCTTCTGGTAAGCCTCCTGGACTCTCTTGAATAAGGTATTCTAGATTCAATCCATAGTCTCTGCCATCCTTTAACTGTTCCTGGAATAATCTATACTGCATAAAGTCTGCTGTAATAATTAAAATATCCACTATACCTAACTCCTTAAGTGTTTGGAGAGGGTAGTATATCATCGGCTTATTATAAACGCAGTGGAGCTGTTTTGATACAGCTCTTGTGGTAGGCAATAATCTAGTGCCCTTACCTCCTGCAAGTACGATTCCTTTAAGCATATGTATATGTATCTTATTAGTGGAAAGAATCAAGAGGCTTGTATTTTGCTAAGCATCTTATCAATAGCAGATTCCTCTGTTTCAATATAAAAGTCAGGAAACATATTTTTAAGCTTTTCTATAGAAAGAACACAATTTGATCTAGGTGCTTTAATATCTATGTCTGTTATATCTACAAACTTCCAATTTTTATTTTCCAGCCCATACATCTTCATTCTACTTACTATATATTCAGTATCTTTTGCTTCAGGATTTACAAAATTTATCAACCCTATTTTATTTACGAGTATATTGCTAGTTATTACATGCTCAATAAAAGAGCATAAATCACTTATATATGTTTTAGAATTTTTATAATTTACTAGATTATCATATTTTAAAATCTTAGTTATGTAGCTTCTTTCGTTTAAATCATTTGAAAACGGCATCCTTACTCTAATAGTACACCCATAATCATTTAGCATCTCAAAAGAATGCTTTGTTTTACTATAGAAAGAGGAATTATCATATACACCAAAGTTAGGCTCATCCTCTTCGGTAAATTCCTTTTCGTATCCAGAGTAAATGCAGCCGGACGATATATGAATAAAATTAATATCTAGAGCCTTACAAGTTTTACTAATACGAAGCGGTATTACAACATTTAAACTACAACACTCTTTCTTCTTTAGTTCTGCTTCATCAACATTGGGTCTGCCGGTAAACCCTGAACAATTAATAACATGAGAAATATTATTATTAAATAAAAATTTACGTAATACCGATTCATTAGAATAATCTAGATCCTTTCTAGAACATAAAAAATAATTTGCCTTAGTTTTATCAGCAAAATTAAATAGCTCATTACCTACATATCCTGCCCCTACTATTAAAACATTATTCATATACTTGTTCGGTTTCGATCTTATTATAATTGAAACCTGTAAATTTTCCAGATAAAACTACTTTATATTTTTTAAGTGAAGCTGGCGGAACCATAGTTAAGTCAGCCAAGCATAATATTGAGCATTGCTGACCATCATTATTATAATAAGATAAGATACTAGAACCTGCTACTTCAAAGTATTCATCTTTATACTTAACAGCAGACGTGCTGGTGTTTTTAACAACTAAAAACTTTTCATCACCGATAGAGAAAACATCCATAGGGTGTAATTCATTAAAAGAAATAAATTCTATACTCATAAGGCAGTTAGTATAAAGTACAATTATTTAAAAATCAACAGTGATAATTAAGATAACGTTGTGCTGCTTTAGCAGTATTATTACCTTTATTTTTTTGTTTAGATTTAAGAGATCTAGCTTTACTACATGTAATCTTCCCTTTAATCTGTCTTTTTAAGATACCAGGCCGCACTGGTTCGTGGATAGACTTTTTTTCGGTTATATATTCTTTAAAAGTAATCATACGTTCTTACTAAAAATTTTAATATTGCAGCCGCAATCACACACTACCCAAACAATTCCTGAAAGTTTATAACTAATTCTGATGACTTAACTTTAACACCGTTCAAGATTCTTTCGTCATCTATATTATTTACTGTATCATTGTTTATAAGATAAAATTTACCTACTCCTTTTTCACTTACGTTTAAAACATATCCTTTTTCTTTACTCATTCTAGGTTTTTTGTAGAGTTTGTTAGATAGTACTCTTCTTATAAGTTTAGTAGCACCTGCCTTAGCACTAGTATTTTTGGGTAAGTCTAGTTTAGAGTATACAGAATCAATACGAGCGTATAATGGCTTAAACATATCCATATCTCTTAGTGCCTCGTTTTCTTCAAAAGTAGCCATAATATGAAAAGCTGAGACTATATCTTGCGCTTTAAAGTCACCTGTATTTTTTGTACTTAGGTATTTATCGTCAAATTCACTAAATAGAGCTAGGAGGCCAAATAATTTGTTCAACAAATTAACGTTTTCATAATCGCTACGCCATTTACCTAATGTAATATCAGCTGTAGTGTATGATTTGATTTCGCATCCAATACCATTAATGGTTAAATCCGGATCTTCTCCTTTTCCAGAGGCTATAACGTTGTGCTTATTGACATTATATTTAAAGGCCCAGTAAGTAGCGACCTCCCCTTTACCAGCTCCTGCTGTTGGGATCTCACTGTCTTTTTTTAATGGGAGCGTTGAGTATAATTGTACCCAAATTTTTTCGTCTTCTCCTACTAAGTTAAAATCATCACCTAAACTTAAGGTAGTATTACAAGTTGGAATTTTTTCGTCTTTTTCTAAATCTAAAGCTTTACGAATCCTATCTTCAATTAATCCTTCCGTGAGCGAGTCACTCTGCTCATTAATTACTCTTAACCTGGTTGGTAAAGGTACTTTATGGCCCTGAACCATTGTTTCATAAAGCTTTTCGATATTCCAGCAATGCATTGAATATATTTAGTCGTCTTATAGTGTAGCTTTTAATATATTATCTATAAGTTCATTTATAGATTATCTTTAATATATTCTATAATATCATTATAGCTGCATTCTTCATTTTCTGCTATACACTCTTCTATTTGCTCTCTAAAACATATAGACATCTCAGCAAGATCGTCATCATCTGTATCAATCTCTAGTAGAGTAGAAATCTCATCAAGTTGTTCTTGTATCTTATCAAAATGATTTTCAAGCTTTTTTAAAACTGTTTCTTTTTTCATTATTGGTATTTAGGCTTTTAAATCTGAAATTTGTAAATTATTTTGCTTATAGTTAGACAGTATATTTTTTATATCGCTCTTAAGATAATTGCAATAAATAGGGACCCACTTATCGTTCTCTAAGTATAATACAAAAATCTTTTTGCATTTTTTATTTGACATCTGCTCATACATATAGGCATACATCGACATTTGTAAGGCATAATTGTTATGCTCACAGTATTGTAAGTGACTTATAGGATCTTTAAAGTGTTCATTATAATTACTACTATAATTAAACCTTTTATTAGTTTTAAAATCTCCTATCGTAAAGTACTCACCGTGATCATAGATAAGATCAGCTGTACCTGCTATCTTAAAACTATTATTGTGTAGCAAAATTTCACTATAAACCTTATTAAACCTATCAATAGAATTAGAAATTGTATCATCGTATGAACTATATAGTAGCTCAGATGTATCTTCGTTTTTTTCTCCCTGCTCAATATACTTCTCCATTATTTTATGGATTTTTGTACCTCTATCAGTAGCTTTTTTATTATCTACACGCCACATCTCTAGAATCATCTCTTGAGATACCCCTTCTCGTTCTGCTACGCGTCGTGAGTGCTTATCCTTATCGAAAGCAGTCTTATATTTTCCTAGGAGAGTAGTTACTGATATATACTTCTCCTTAGTTTCAGAGTTTGTATATGAATGCTTCTCTTCATTAAATATAATCATATCTTTAATGTATATTAAAAAAAATAAATTGCAATAAATATAAGCATGGCCGATGGTATTAAAATTTCTGAACTTCCTAATATAACTCTACCGTATGGAGGCAATGAGCTCATCCCAATGGTTCAGTCAACTGAAACAAGAGCTAGCTCTCTTAGTTCCTTAGTTAATTTTTTATCAGGGGCTTTAGCAGCTGATATAGAAATCTTACCCACAGTCACTAATTATCTTTCATCAAATAATGTACTATTAAGTAGTGCTACCATTACTAGTAACATACAAGGCCTTACATCGGTTGCTTCTGGCAGATCTTCTGTTGCTTTAGGAGAAGGTAATATAGCTAGTGGTAACTACTCTACTATAGCTGGTGGTTTTAGTAGCACAGCTAGTAGTAACTACTCTATTGTAGGTGGTGGGTTTAAAAATAGAGCTAGTAGTGGTGGCTCTACTATAGCTGGTGGTATTTGTAACACAGCTAGTGGTAACTGCTCTACTATAGCTGGTGGTAGTCAAAATACAGCTAGTGGTAGCTGCTCTACTGTAGCTGGTGGTTTTAGTAGTAGGGCTAGTGGTGGTAACTCTATTGTAGGTGGTGGTTGTGTTAACACAGCTAGTGGTATTAACTCTACTATAGGTGGTGGTGGTGATAACACAGCTTGCGGTTGTCAGTCTACTATAGGTGGTGGTCGTGGTAACACAGCTAGTGATACCAACTCTACTATAGCTGGTGGTTGTGGTAACACAGCTAGTGGTACCAACTCTACTATAGCTGGTGGTTGTGGTAACACCGCTAGTGGTACCAACTCTACTATAGCTGGTGGTTTTAGTAGTAGGGCTAGCGGGGTAGCTTCTTTTGCTACAGGTCTTTCTTCGGTAGCTTCTGGTAGATCTTCAGTTGCTTTAGGAGAAGGCAATATAGCTAGTAATTCTTACTCTACTGTAGCTGGTGGTATTTGTAACACAGCTAGTGGTAACTGCTCTACTATAGGTGGTGGTTTTAATAACACAGCTAGTGGCTATGGCACTTCCACTGTAGCTGGTGGTTGTTGTAATATAGCTAGTGGTGGTAACTCTACTGTAGGTGGTGGTAGTTG
>Ga0181356_1000293_pt1 | contig 21281 bp, 14 predicted proteins | sample Fa13VDMM110SN_FD_130104 | JGI IMG/M metagenome (GOLD analysis project Ga0181356, IMG submission 130104) | Freshwater viral communities from Lake Michigan, USA - Fa13.VD.MM110.S.N | ecosystem: Environmental > Aquatic > Freshwater > Lake | place: USA: Michigan | collected 2013-09-24 | reverse complement strand
GGCGTGCATTGGAACCTAGGCTCCCCGCGCCTCGACGTGCGCGAAGACGGGATGCGGTAACATGGCCCTAGAGCGGTTCAAGCCCACCCCGTTGCCCAACCCCCCGCAGGAATACTCCCCTGCTTATATCCTGCAGTTCATAAGGACGCTCGAACTCTACTTTTCGCAGTTGGAGTCACTGACGCCTAACCAAGCCAGTTCGTACCGCGCCGACAACTTCTACGGTGGGACCTTTAGTGGCGACGGCACGGGACTAACTACCCCCAAGGCGCAGTACACCAGCGTTGCGACACAGACAGCGGCGAGCACGACTGTTGGCTATGTGGTCAGTTTTGACGCCGCGCTTTACGAAAACGCAGTGTCGCTGGTCAGTAGCTCTCGCATCACCTTCGCCACCGCCGGGGTGTATAATATCGAGTATACGCTGCAGGTGGAAAACCCTACCAGCCCGAGGGCAGAAGACGTGCGGGTGTGGCTGCGCTTGAACGGCACGACAAACATACCGTTGACCGCTAGAACGTTCGGGGTGCCTGCCCACAAAGGCGGCGCTTTGGAGTCCTACGCCGTGGCCCACGCAAAGGTCATGATTACTGTGGCAGCTAGCGACTATGTGGAAATCATGTGGGCGACTACAGACACGGTTGTAAATCTGCCCGCGTTTGCAGCCACCACTTCTCCCGCTGTGCCTACTACCCCCTCCGCTGTTGTTAGTGTAGATTTTGCAGTGGCTGTATAGCCGCACCCGTAAGGACCCTGCCATGTTCCCGCCTCCGCCGTCGCAGCCGTCGCCCCAAGTGCAGCCGCCGCAACCCAACCCGCAAGGTATGGGTATGAAGCCTATGGGCGGCAGTTCTAACCCTATGGGTCCTTCGCCGCAGGTCCAGCCGCCGATGCAGTTTGGTGGCGGGAAACCGATGCAGCCCCAAGTCCAGCCGCCGATGCAGATGGGCGGTGGGAAACCCATGCAGCCCCAAGTCCAGCCGCCGATGTACCCCGCTGCACCGCAAGCGCAGAAGATGTCCCAGTATGGTCGCGGCAACGACACCATGCTCATGCACGTCACACCGAGTGAAGTTCAAGGGCTGCAAGGGCTGGCCCAGATGGGCGGCGCGTCGCTGACGACCAACCCTATGACCGGCCTGCCGGAGGCGGGTGTCCTTGAAGACCTGCTGCCGACTATTCTCGGTGTGGCCGGTATGGCCCTCGGCATCCCCCCGATGCTTACCGCAGCCGTCGTGGGTGGCGGCACTGGCATAGCCACTGGCAGTCTTGAGAAGGGTCTGATGGCCGGTCTCGGCGCGTTTGGCGGCTCATCCCTCGGCGCTGGCCTTGGCTTGGGAGGTGCTGGCGCTGCTGGTGCGGGTGCTGCTGGCGCAGCCGGTTCGGCTACCCCCATTGCTGACGTTATTGGGGCTAACTCGGCTTTGGCTCCGTCTGCTGCCACCGCTATTAACCCCGCAGCTGTGTCTTCGTTGGGGGCTAACGTCGCCCCCGGCGCTATTGGCGGCACTACTGGAGCCACTATCGGCGCTGGCGCTGGAGCCCTTCCAGATGCGGCGCGCGCAGCGGCGCTACAAAGCTCTGCTTACCCAAGCCTAGCGACAAACCCACTAACCTCCCGCCTAGGCTCCTTGGGTATGCCGGGTGCGGCAGCGCCCGCCGCTGCACCTCAAGCCCCTGCCTTCCTTACTGACATTCTCGGACAGCGAACCGGGCAGCAGGTTGCTGACTTCGGCTCCCGGTTTGCCAGAGAAGCCTCTAAGAACTTCGCTGGCGAAGTCGGCCCAACCAGCATGTACAAAACTGGTGCAGCGGCTCTTGGCGCGGCTATGCCGGTGATGAATGCCATGCAGCCGCGCTACCCGGGACCGGAAGACAAAGACGATGGCTTCAACTACGAAGGGCCTTACCTGCCTACGGAGCGCCGTCCGCGCTTCAAGCCAGCTGGTTCGGAGAATGACTCCTCGGAGTTCCGCTACTTCGACGACGTTAACCCTTATCCCGGGTTCCAACCGGCTCCGCGAGGTTTCGCTGCAGGTGGCGACGTAGAGCGCCCGCCCGTCATGCCCCCCGCCCCCGTTGGTCCGGGTGGTGTTATTTCCTTGCCCGGTTCTGGTGCTGGTGGACCAGCCCGCCGCATCACGCGCCCACTGGGGTATGGAGACCAACAGAACTACGGCATGCGTGGCGGCGAAACCCGCTACGAGCCTTTCAGGCCTACGCTTCCCCCCGCGCCTGTTGTTGGGGGTGGCGGAGACGGCGGTGCTGGCGGCGGCACGGGTGGTGGGTCAAGCGGTGGCGGCTCTGCTGGCGGTTTCAGCGGTGGTGGGTTTGGTGGCGACTTCGGCGACCGGCTGCGTAGCCTCCTCGCGCAAAACCAAGCTGGTAGCGCCCCTAGGTCAACGGAGTTCCGTGAACTCGACCAGTTCGCTGCTGGCGGCACGGTGGACTTGAACAGGGGTGGGTTTGTCGTTGACGCCCGCACAGTGGCTGAACTCGGCAATGGCAGTAGCTCTGCCGGTCAGGAAATCCTTGCCCGTTATGGCGGGCGTCCTGTGACTGGTGGCGGCGACGGGGTTAGTGACTCTGTGCCAGCGCGTATTGACGGGCGCAGGCCAGCCCGTGTTGCCCGGGACGAAGTACACTTCAGCGCTGAAGCCGTGCGCGCTCTCGGAAAGGGGGACGCAAAACAAGGCACCAAGCGGCTGAACGCCCTAATGGCCAAAGCGCAGAAAGCCCGCCAGAGTGCAGACCGTGGGCAGGACACCAAGCTGAGGAAAGCTATCGCTAAATGACCGGGACGCCTGAGTTCGATACCTATGAGTGGCAGCAGCTGCGCAACGCCAAGCTGGCTGAGTGGCTGGGCGACGCCAATGCTATCCGGTTCATCATGGACTTCTCGGATACCTGCGAGTTGTTCGACGACCTGATCGACAAGGACAAGCCTATCGACGACGGGCACGTGGTCCGCGTGCTGTTCAAAGTCCTCACCGAGATGCCGCTGAACCCGTTCTTCGACAGGTTCAAAGCTCAGCTTATACCTATCATCATCACAGGCATTAACGCTTGGCTGGACGCCAACGACCTCGAACACGGGGACGACAACGACAAGGTCTTTGCTTACGTTTTGCGTGACTGGTATATGGAGTTCGTATCCTACGTCATCTACCTTGTTCGCGGGCGCGACTACATGCGGGCTGTAAGCCTAGATGTTAGGCATTTTTTTACCCACCATGAAACGCTGGGTGAGTATCTGGAGAGAATGCCATGAGCGGTGGTAGCGACGCTCCTGCTTCCCAGCAGGTAACCTCGACAAATACTACGTCGAACCTGCCGGACTACGCGCGCCCGTATTTCGAGAACGTGGTCAACCGTGCGCAGGCGGAGTCTTACCGCCCGTACACCCCCTATGAGGGGCAGCGCATCGCCGGGTTCACCCCCGACCAGCAGGAACTGCAATACGAAATCCGGGACATGCAGACCCCGGGGCAGTTCGGCACTGCTACTAACTTTGCTACCGCCGCTGGCCTAGGGTCCATGAACGCTGGGCAGTACAACCCTGCCTCCGTGATTAACCAGCAAGTGCAGATGCCCGGGCTGGACATGTACCAGATGCAGGGGGCAGAGCGGTTTGGTAACGACCAAGCCCAGCAATACATGTCGCCGTACGCCCAGAACGTCATGGACGTGCAGAAGCGCGAGGCGGTGCGCGACGCCCAGAAAGCACAACTGGTCGGGGACCTAGGCGCTGCACGGCAGGGCACCTACGGCGGAGCCCGCCAACTTCTTGCAGCTACTGAACGCGAGCGGGCGCTCGGGCAGAACCTCGGCGACATCCAAGCCCGTGGCATGCAGTCTGCCTATGAAAACGCGCAGGCGCAGTTCGAGCGTGACCGTTCCGCTGGCTTCAACGTGGGGCAGCAGAACCTGCAGGCAGCGCAGCAGCGCCAACAACTCGGCACCCAGACGGGTCTTCAGGCAGCACTGGCTAACCAGTCCAGCAACCTCGACGCCCAACGGTTGGCAGAGCAGTCCCGCCAGTTTGGTAGCCAGCAAGGGCTGGCTGGCATGGGGCAAATGCTGGAAGCCGGGCGCACGCTCGGTAACCTCGGGCTTACGCAGCAGCAAGCGGACACCCAGCGACTCGGCCTGCAGACGGCTAGCGCGGACCAGTACCAGCAGCAGCGCCAGCAGCAGTACGACATGGCCTACGCCGACTTCCTGCGCCAGCGCGACTACCCGATGGAGCAACTGGGCTACTACAGCAACCTGCTGCGCGGCCTGCCTGTCGGCCTCAACACCACTAACACTACGTACGCTCCTCCGCCGTCGATGCTGGCTCAAGTGGGTGGTGCGGGTCTTGGCGCGGCTAGCCTTGCGCAGCTGACCAGAGGTTAAGCAGATGGAAACCAAGCCCTTCAGCATGCAGTCCCCTGAGCAGATCGCCAAGGACTACATGGGCAACAAGCAGAAGATCGCTGCCGCTGCGCAGATGGGCACGGTTGACCCTACCGCTGCTGTGTTGGCTGGTATGTTCATCGACCGCATGCGGTCGGCAGCCGTGCAGGAACAACAGCCCGTCAGCACGGTGGCTCAAGATGTACTCACTCCTCCCATGCAGATGGGTGTCGGCGCTCCGCCGCCTATGGGCGCTCCACCAATGGGCGCTCCGCCTGCTGGCCCTATGGGTGGCATGGGCGCTCCTGCTGGCCTCGGCGCACTTCCTCCCGGTCCTCCTGCTATGGGCGCTCCTCCCGTGGGTATGGCGGATGGCGGGCTAGTAGGCCTGCCTGTCCCGGACGACATGTTCCCGGACGACAACTACGCTGGCGGCGGCATGGTGGCTTTTAACGCTGCTGGCCCAGTACCGGGCGCTGCCCCCGCTGCTCCTGTTCCGGCTGCCCCTGCTGCTCCCGAAGACTACTTCGCCGACAAGACCCTTGAGCAGCTTATAGAAGAGCGCAACCGGCTGTATCAGCCCAACACCACGCGCCGGGATGCCATGGCGCGGCAGTACGAAGCTGCGTTGTCCCCGGAAGCCCAAGAGAAGAGCCGCAAGGAAGACCTCTACACTATGCTGGCCCAGATTGGGTTTGGCATGGCGGGTACCAACTCGCCTAGTTTCCTGCAGGCTGCTGGTCAGGCCGCTAACGCTGCTATCCCCGGGGCCGTGCAGGCCCGCAAGGAGCGCAAAGCTGAACAACGCCAAGGGCTGGCCGCTCTGGCGGACATCGAAAACATGACCAACACGGAACTGCGCTCCGCTCTGGACTCGGCCCTCTCCCGCAGGGACAACGCTGCTACTGTGAGAGAACGCCGGGAAGCAGACAGGGTGGCGCAGGCGCTCCAGTACAAGATCGCCAAGGAAGGCAACGAGTCGTCGGAGCGCATTGCCGCACTTAACCGCGCTGCCGCACGTAGCGGAGGAGGCGGGGGCGGGACACGTGACCGCTCAACCGAAACTGAACGCCTGATTAGGATGCGGGTCGCCGCCATGCGGGAGCAAGGTTACGGCCCGCAATACTCTGACGTTAGACTGTATGATATTGCAGCCAGAGACATCTTGGACGAAATGGGCGCACGGCGTGGCGGCGGTGGCGGTGGCGGTGTCTCAGATATTTTGGGCGAGTTAGGCTTAGCTTTAGGACCCGACTTCCCCGTTGGGGAGGAAGTGGGGGGCGCTTTTGGAAGTTCTGGTAGTAATAGTGGCGGTGGCGGTAACTCTAGCCTAGAAGGTTGGACAATGCGGCGGGACGGCCCCAGCATGCGGCGCGGTGGTGGTTGATTTAGATGGGCACTCGTAATGTGACGAGCTACTCCGTCCGCGCGCCAAACGGTCGCGTGTACAACGTTTCCGCGCCCGTAGGCGCTAGCAGACGCCAACTAGCAAACATAGTTCTGCAACAAGACCCCGGCGCTGCCACGCCCGCCCGCACCCCTGCGCCCGCCAACGCTCCTTCGCGCGCCACCCAAGAGGGGCGCTCTCTGCGAGACCAGATCGTCAGCACCGTGGGTTCTGGTATCCGTGGCCTCCCTGCACCGGTCAGGTCGCTGCTGGAGCGTGGGGCGCAAGCCCTGAACCCCGTAGACGCGCTAGACCCACTGATAGGCTTGGCTGTCCGCAACCCAGAAGCTGCGGTTAGTTCTGGTTTGGACGTCGCAGGTGCGACCGGCTCGTCCGCTATAGCCGTGCCCCGTATGATTGCAGGGGCCACCGCTGGCATTGATAGCGGTGCGTATAGGGGGCTGCTGGAAGCCGCTGAACGTACAGGCGGACTGCGCTCAGATGCTGGTCTGGCCGCTGCGGCAAGGGGAGCGCAGCGTAGGCAGGAAGCTGAAGGCACTGGGTTCTTCAACGAGGTTGGAGCGGGTATCAGGTCTCTCGCGGATGACCCTACGGGTGCCCTTGGCGGCGGCATTGGTTCTCTGGTTGGTGCTGCTCCCGCCGCTGCCACCGCGCTTGGCGCTGCCGCGCTTGGTGTCTCCGCGACTATCCCCGTGCTGGTGGTCGGCGGCGTCACGGGTGCCCTCATCGGCGCAGGCTCCGTAAAGGAGCAGATATTCAACACTGTGCAGAGCGAACTGCAAAGCATGGGCGTCCCGGAAGACCGGGCGCGTACGGCTGCGCTGCAGGCCCAAGCTTACGGTGGGGAAAACACCGGGGACATCGCCATCGGCGCGCTGGTTGGCGCTCTGGCTAACGCAGTGGGTATCGAAGGCGCTCCGCTGGTTACCGCTACGTCTCGCATTGCAAGTAAACTGGCTGGCGGACGAGTGTCCTCTGAAGTTATCGACCAGCTGGCAAGCCGCGCCGTTATGGGCCGCACCGGGCAGGCCGTGCGTTCCGGGCTTAACGAAGGCGTCACCGAAGGGCTTCAGGGCGGGCAAGAGCAGTATGCTGCTAACCGAGCCCTGCAAAACGAGGGCTTCCTTCTCAACAGTGTGTGGGATGGTGTGGGTTCCGCCGCTGGTATGGAAGGCGCTGTAGGCGCTCTGCTGGGTGGTGGCTCTGGGGCTATTAGCAGTGGTGGCGCGCCGCGCCCTGCCCCCGCTCCGGGGCTCGACCCTGCCGAAGAAGCCGCCGCCAGAAATGCTGTTAGCGCTAGGGGCGCTCCCCCCGCTGTTCCGACCGCCGCTCCTGTAAAAGGTTCCAAGCGCCAACCTGCCGCTGCCCAACCTGCCGAGGCTATCCCTAACCCTGTCTTTGAAGCTAAAGTAGCAGAGTTCATGGCTCTGGGTGTCCCAAGGGACGCCGCCGAAGGCATGGCCCTAGAGGCCAAGATCAAACCTACCCTTGGGCCGGAGCCCGCGAATGCTGCACCTGCCAGACAAACTCGTGGAAGAAGCATTCTTCGTGCTAACGCACGGAGCGGAGTGGTCAACGCTGCCAGCGCACCTGCAGAACCTGCAGCCGGAGACGTGGTCGGCGCTGGGGAGCCTGCTGCTGTCAACGTACCGGGTGAAAGCAATGTCGACGGTGCACTGACGCCGCAACCTGTCGCGCGCGCCCGTCGCGGAAGACCTGCCGCAGCAAGTGAAACCCTCGCGCCGGTTGCCGAGGTCGCCGCCGCCCCTGTAGCCGCCCCTGCCCCTGCCCCTGTAGCCGCCCCTGCCCCCGCTCCTAAACCCCCGCGCACTCCCCGTGCCGCCGCTGCAGCGCCTACCCCTGCACCGCCCGCCGTTGAGCCCGCGACTGACGACCTTACCCGCAAAGAGGCAGCAGCCCTTGTCACCGCGCCCGACGTGGAGCGGGCTATCGGCGAATACGCGTCGGCAGAGGGCAGTCTCCCCAACAAAACCCTCCAGTTCCAAACCCGTTTGCAGCAAGCGTCACGCACCGCAACTGGCATGCTGGACCTGCTTAACGACGTCAAAACAGAGACTGAAAGCCTCCCGAAAGCAGCCGCCCCGGTACGTGGTCCGCTCAGGACGTTTTCGTTTGAGGACGCCCCCATTGCTGCCGACGCAACGCCGTCTAACCCCGCAGCCGCCCGTGCGGCCCGCCGTGTAGTTGAACCCGCCGCTACGCCTGAAGTGCCCGCCGCTACGCCTGAAGTGCCTGCCGCTGCGCCTGAAGTGCCCGCCGCTACGCCTGAAGTGCCTGCCGCTGCGCCTGTCGGCGACCTGCTTAAGTCCGCGCCAGTAAAAGCGCGCGCTGCCACCTACACCGCAGCCGTAGAAAAGCGCGCGTTCCTCGACGGAGTGGCGCAGCAGCAAGCACTAGCCCAAACGGGCGCTGAACCTGTAATGCCCCCTGCGGTGGCAAAAAATGAAAACGCGCGCAACGCGTTTAAGTATGGGCAGCAAACAGCTTGGGAAATGGGGGCCAAGAAAGCCCCCACCACGGCAGCCGCCCCTGCTGTTCAAGCCGCCCCTGCTGTTCAAGCCGCCCCTGCTGTTCAAGCCGCCCCTGCTGTTCAAGCCGCCCCTGCTGTTCAAGCTGCCCCTGCTGTTCAAGCTGCCCCTGCTGTTCAAGCTGCCCCTGCTGCTAAAACGGCAGGCGAAAAGCGCGCAGCGGCGGCAGCAACCCGCGAAGCCAACGCAAAAGCAGCTGAAGTCTACGCAACCATTCCCGGGGTCTCAGAAAAAGACCGGTCAGCGGTGGTTAACGCGTCTAACAGCACAGTGCTGACCCCCCAGCAGGCAGCGGACTTTATTGCCAAGAAAACCGCCGAAGCCAGAGCTAAGGCACCGGCAACGAAGGCTAAGGCAGCACCAAAGGCAGCGGAGCCGAAGGAAGCGCCTAAGCCGAAGGAAGCGGAGCCGAAGGCAGAACCCAAGCCCAAAGCCACCGCGCCCGTGGTGGAGCAGCCGCGCGTTGTGCGCGACACGCCAGATGTCATAAGCGATAAGCACGAAGCGGCGCGCGAGGAAGTAGATAATGCGGAGGACCGCAAGGAGTTTCGCGCAGCCGTTGCCCGGGCATTCAAAGCCAAGCTTCTCCCAGAGGAAGCTATGGAGGACATCAAGTCCGATCTGGAAAAACGCGGTGAAGACGGTCTGGAGAATGCACGCAGCACTGCAGTAAGCGCGCTTGAGGACAACGAGTCTGCGCTTATCGACGAGTACGAAGACGACAAAGCCAGCATCATGGACACGATCATCGAAGATGATCTGTCGGACGAAGACAAAGCGGCGCTGGCCCAGCACTTCGGGCACAAGAAATATACCAAAAAAACCTACGGCAGGTTTGCAGACGCCGTCGTAGACTTTGTTTTCAACGGGATTAACGCCGCTAACGCGGCCATCCAGTCCATCATCAACGGTGCGGCTTCTGCTGCGCTGGCTGTCGGGCTAATCTTCAACCCGATGGTGCTTTCCCCGCCGACTGTTCTGGTCACCAAGCCGGAGATTGTCGCGTCGCTGGAACTCAGGGCCACTGTGCCCACCGATGCCGCCAACAGCATGTCCGATGCGGCGGAGCGCGTTTACGAACGCATGGCTCCTGTGGCGACCAGAGCCAACGTCGGCTTCATGATTATGGACAAGCCGAACGGCGAACTGCACCTGTTCCGCAAGGACGGCAGCCATATCGTGTCCACGCCAGCGCTGTCCGGGCTGGCTACTGGCGACGAGTTTTCCGAAGCGCGCAAGGGTAAGTTCGACTACCGGACGTTTGCTGACGACGAGCGCGTTACGCCCGCTGGGGTGTTCACCGCCAAGAAGGGCCAGCAAGACGGCACGCGTGGACAAACGTCGACCGGTGAACAAACACAAGGGCTGCTGCTCTGGCTTTCGCAAGAAGGCGATGCACACCTGCCGGTCGCCATCCACACCAACTATATGCCGGAGCGCCAGCAGTATATCGACAGCGAGACTGGCGCGGATAATGCCGTTTCGTTTGGCTGTATCTCCATGGATGCAGACTTCTATGCGGACGTGTTTGAAGCTGACATCGACCAGTTCGACCGCAACCTTATCTTCGTTATGCCTAACGACACTACCCGTACGGAGGAGTTCCTGCCGGGTGTGACCGAGGATGTTGTTATGCAAGCCGGTGGCGTGCAGGACCAAGTTAGCGAAACCCCGCTACGGGATGACCTCCCGATGGCCCCGCCGAAACAAGAAGCGCAGGTCCGGGCACAGGCCCAACGCCGTAAAGGGCGTGGGGGCTCGACTGCAAGACGTTACAAGAACGGCATAGAACGCCGAGGCGTGCTTAACATCCTGTCTGTAGCTGAGGTGCAGGCGGCGGTGTCCGCTGCGATGAAGGGGTGGAAAAACGCCCCCGAAGTGGTTGTTGTAGAAGACAGCAGCGAGATACCCGATGACGGCACGGGGGTCGTCGTGCGCCTAGGGGTGTGGAACCCGGATGGTTCTGTTTACATTGTGGCAAACACGCACGCCGACGTAGCCGAAGTAAAAGCAACTTTGTTCCACGAAGTACTAGGCCACGCTGGCCTGCGGCAGGAGTTTGGGTCGGAGCTAGACCAAATACTTTGGGATATACTGAGAACTAACCCCGAAGTGTCAGAAATAGCTGAAGTTTGGGCGTCAAAAAACCCCGACTACGACCCAGACGAGTCCTATGATTACAGGCAGTTGACGGCACTTGAAGAACTGTTAGCTGAAGCTTCGGAACTCGGTCCACGAGCGCTTACAGTTATGGAGCGAGTAGTGGCGGCAGTGCGAAGCTTTGTTCGTACTTGGGCCAGACGGTTGGGCTTAAACGAACTTGCTTATTCTAACGCAGACGTATTTGCCGTTTTGCAGCGCGCGCATGACAACATCATCAAAGGTGGTAGCAGCGATGTGTCTATGTTTGGCGAACAGGATGCGCGCGATGCCAAGACCAAGAAAAAACCCGTCCCCGTCCCAGCTAAGACTGCCGCTGCAGTCGCCAAGGCCAACGCGGAAACCGCGAAACTGCAGGCGGCTGCTAAAAAGGCCGTTGACGACCCGCAGGCAAAGCTCGACGCAACTAAGAACCTGATCTCCGCAATGGAGGCGGGCAAAGCCAACAACCCGGACAACCTCATCCCGCTGGCGAAACGGGTGGGTGTCGATATACCGGTGGCCACGCACCGCCTGCTGCTGCCGCTGATGACGCTGGACGGCATAGTCGACTGGGTTAAGGGCAAACTGCCCCCGGCGGAGCGCATCAACGTCCTGATACAGAAGCGCACCGGGCAGTACGCAAAGTATATGGAAAAGGCGGTCGAACTCTCAGACGCCATGACCAACTACTTCTACCGTGGCGGCAAGGAAGCGTTTACCGACGCTGCGTACCACGCTCGTCTGGCGCGGGTAGACCTGTCCCTGATGGTAGACTCCCTGCCCGACAGCATTCTGGCTGACCCGGTTATCGCGCACATCGACACTGCGCTGAAATCCAAGAAGCTGTCTGCCGAAGACCGCAAGGAGCTTAAAGACACGCGCGTCATCCGCGCTGCAGTCGTAACCGAAGCCCACAAAAAGTGGAGCAAGGTGGACCCTGAAGGCAGGGCGCTCTACAAAAAACTCGTTGGCTACTACTCCACCATGTACGCAGCTATGCGCTACTACACGGATAAGGGCATTGCCGCCTTGGCGCTGCCGCCGAAGCTCACCGCTGAAATCCGCAAGGAAGTGGAGGACGCCGTTAACGGCGGGCCTGACGAGCCGGGTGTCTTGGTGCCCGCCAGCGTGTACCCCAAGGCGTATATCCCATGGCGTCGCTACGGCGAGTATTCCATCAGGGTTAAAGCCGAGAAGTACAAAACAAACCGGGACCCCTATGCAGATGGGGCGTTCGCCAAATACGAAACCGCAGGTGAGCGCGACGCCGCGCTGGCCATGCTTAAAAACACGCTGACCGACAAAGACGGCAAGAAGCTGGAACCCGATGCGTTTGCCAAGCGCGTGACGCAGCGTGACTCTTCGGAAGACCTTGGTGACGCGTTGGAAACCCAAGACCAACTCATGGGTGCCATGATAAACGCGATCAAGAAGATCAAGGAAGACCTGAAGGACGTAGAGCCTTCGGAAGTGGCGAACGTTGCCACCAAACTCAAGCAAGACCTCAAGAACATCTACCTTCGCGCGCTGCCGGAAAACAGCATCTTCAAGCAGTCCATGAAGTCCCGCAACGTTATCGGCATGGATATGGACATCCTCAAGGTGTTCAACAGTTCTGCGCGCCAGTACGCGTCCCTGCTTACTGAGTCTGGTTCGCGCGACGGCATTAAACGCGAACTGGAAGCTGCCCGCGCGCTCATCGACAGCAACCCGGATACTAAGGAACAGGCGTTCCTCAACCGAACCCTCGACGAACTTAAAACGCGCGCCACGGCACCGCCGGACGAAGGGCTGGACAACGAAGTGCTTAACACCCTGAACAGGCTCGGGTTCCAGTATTTCCTCACGACGCCTGCGTCTGCTGCCGCGCAGTGGACGGTTATCCCTATAAGCGTGGTCCCACGGCTTGCTGCCAAATATGGGGACATCAAGGCCAACGCGCTGTGGGCCAAGTACACCGCCACGCTTGCCACCATCAAAGTCAAACGTAAGGGCAAAGACCTAGCGGACGGGTTCACCACCCTCTCCATGCGCGACTCCAAGCACGTGCGGGACAACCCTGTCCTGAAGCGCGCGTTCGACGCCATGGCGGACCGAGGTACGTTTGAAACCCAGTCTGCCGCCATAATGCACACAAGCAAAACACTCGACAGCACCAGTTTTGTGGACAGGCTGCGACGCAGATTTCGCGCGGTAGAAACCATCAACGGTTTCATGTTCAGCACGTCCGACATGCTGTCCAAGCAGATGGGCGCGATGATGTTCTTTGAGGCGGAGTACAACAAGACCAAGGACTTTGACAAAGCGCTGAACGAGGCTGTGTATTCCAGCAACCTTCGCGCTGGTAACTACACACAAGCTGCGCGCCCTAGGATTATGCAGAACGATATTGGCCGCACTGCTTTTCTGTTCAAGATTTTCCCGGTGTCTGTCATGCGCTGGCAGGCGACCATGTGTGCGGAAATGTCCAAGTTTTTCAAATCGTTCGGCAAGTCGCTAGATGAAGACACCAAAAAAGACATGCGTGCAGCGGCGCTTGAGGCGTTCCGCGAAAATGTGGGTTCCACCCTCGCAGGCAGTTTCTTCCACGGCGCGCGGGGGTTCCTCGCGTTTAAGGTTGTGGCTGCGGCTACCGGCGCTATTCTGAAGGCTGCATTTGATGACGAGGACAAGCGCGCCATTCGTGCAGCGTCGCCTTACCGCAACATCCTCGACACGCCCGACCAGTGGTTCATACAGGACTTCCTCCCGTCCAAGTTCGGCGCGCCCAAGGTCATGGGTATCGACGGCAGGATGCACTCGCTGGCCGACATACTGGCCTACGGTATCGCCACAGAGCTTAGCGGGGCTGACATTGGGTCACGCACGGGGTTGTCTGACCTGCTGTACCGCGAAGGCAAAGACGCCGATACGCTGTTTGGTAAGGGTGTCGAGTTTCTCGTTGCTAACGTCGCAGTGCTGGGCATGCTGGAGCGTGCGGGCGAGGGCTTAGGGAAAATGGTGGCAGGCGAGACTATGGTTGACCGGCTGGAGGGGGCTTCCAACGTGCTTCCGTCCAACGTATCCGCCATGCTCAAGGCGGCCCTCTTGGGCGTGCAGGGTGTGGAAAGCCGGGCGAACAAAACAGTGGTCGACCCTAGAGAACTCAACGCCGTGGACATCACTGCCCAGTTCCTAGGCTTCCAGCCTTCCTTCGTGGCCAAGACGCGTGGCGCTGTTTACGCGGACGTCTACGCGGGCGGCGAGGGTGTGCGCAAAGCAAACGCTGCTAAATCTGAAGTGATGGGTATGCTGAACCGGGCGCTTACCGACCGGCAGGGCAACCGACAAAATGTCGTGGCCGCTCTAGAGCGCATCAAGAAGCACAACGACCGCTACCCCATTGGTTCTGCTACCATAACCGAGAAGTCACTAAACGACTCGTACAGGGCTTACGTCCGCGCCAGCCAAGAGAGCTACCGTGGGCAGCGTGTGTCTAAGAGGGACCTGCCTTTCCTGCCGAACGCTGACCGCTAAATAAGAAACCCCCCGCCGGGGGAGCGGCGGGGGGTCGAGCAACACAACGACGAGAGTGGGGGGAGCAACCTCACCTCGCCCGCGCAACATATCACGTGCGCCAGATACGTAAACCCCTCACGCCGTCCTCGATGGAGATTTTGTCCACGGTGCGGAAGCCTAGTTTGCGTATGGTTTTCGCCATCTGCTTGCGTGCTTCTGCACAGTTAAGACAAGGCAAGAAGATAGACGTGCCCGGGGTGAAGGCGTCCCAGTTAACCCGGTACTCTACGCCCTCTAGTTCCACGGTTGTGGGTTTTCCCCATTACCGTCGCCACCACCGCCTTCACCGCAGCCCCAGCCGTTACCTATCATTAGGCCGTTGCCTTCGCCGCTACCGCGCCCTTGGTAGATGCCGCCGCCGTCACCCCCGCCGCTGAAACTACATCCGTAACCTGTACCCCAGCCACTCCACGCGTCATCTCCGTCGAGGCAGACCATGCCCTCAAACAGTTTCGGCCAGTGCAGGACTGCCATCTTCCGCTCCTCCGTTAAGTGCTTCGATGAGGGGTTCCGCGCCTTCGAAAGCCGCGTGCTTGAAGTCCAGTTCCATGGCGTAGACCGGGGGTCCAGACAGCTTCATGCCAGCCGACATGCGCTTGGGTGCACTGCCGAGGAGCAGCCCGACAGACTTCATCTCCGCCACTAGGTCGCGATACGGCAGCTGCTTGGTGGTGCAGTATTCCATGAACACCTTGGACACGATGAACACCTTGTTGGTGTCGGGCTCGAACCGCACCCGCAGTTCGCCCTTGGGCTCCTGTCTCGGCATTGCGTTCATGCCGGACTGCGCATCCTTCTTGGCGTTGACCACGAGGATGTTCTGGGTGTTCAGGTTGATGAAGTCGCCGACGACGGACGAGGAAGAAACGGTTCCTGCTATCGCTGCAGCGTCTTCACGCATGCGGAGCAACTCGGCCACGGCCCAGTTGAAGATGGCCTTGAGGTCGTACGAACACAGCCCCAGCCTTTTGGCGATCACACCCCCAGCGAGGTTAGACACCACACCACCCGTGCGGAAGCGCTCCTTCGGGACGAGGCCGATCTTGGCGATCACCTTGGCTTCGACTTCCAGCCAGATACTCTTGGCCTCTTCGTGGTTGTTGACCAGCCACTCCGCGTAGATGCCCCCCGCGTGCCCGTGGTTTTCAAGCAGCTGGTGGTCGAACATCTCCCGGGCGTATTCAGGCTCCAGTGCGGACGTGTAGTCGATGCTGTACTCGAACAGGCGCATAAGCTCGCCGTCAGGAGAAGCCTTCAGGGACAACAGCTTTTCCCGGAACGACGCGTTGGAACTGCACAGGGATAGCGTCTGCCACGTCGTGTCGTTCCTGCGCAGCGAGTTGCTGTGCTGACGCATCCGGTCCTTGCCCTTGCCAGAACCCATGGCATACGCCTGCGCAGAGAAGTCCTTCGGCTCCATGTTGGTCATCTCGTCGACCGTGTAGGGCAGGTTCTTATAGGCACCCAAGCGGGATATGCGTGCGTTGGCGGTGTCTTCCTTGGAACCGCACATCTCCTTCGGCATGCCATACACGCTGTTGCACATGTGCAGGATGGTGGTCTTACCCGTGCCGGACTTGGGGTGCACTACGTTGATGATAAGGCCAGACTGCCCCGAGAACTTGAACAGGGGCGCACCGAAGGCCGTCAGTGCACCGAAGGCGTGGGGCTCCAGACCCGGCGCGGCGTAGAGGTCAAACACTTCACGCCAGTCATCCAGCGTACCTTTGATGGTCATGCGCTCCGCATGCTGTTCTGTAGCGGCGGAAGGGATGCTGATGCTCACCCCGTGCGGGCCGTACTCCCGGTCTCCAATAATGAACTTCGTGTCGTCGTCGGCCCAGCCAAACTGCGTCCTCATGTTGTCAGCTTTCTTGCGTTTTTGGAGGTTGTTGATGCATATGTTTATGTACATGGCAAGTTCTGCGGACTGCTTGTCGCTGCCCATGATGCCTTCGGCAGCCAGACCTTTGCGTAGCTCTGCCTTTTCCACGATGACCCGGTTCGGCAGGAAGAACTCACGGGTGCCATCTAGTGGCGTCACCAAGCGAAATACAGTCACATACCCCTTCTCGGGGTCGTGCATGCGCTTGATTACATACAGCATGGTTTCGCAGACTTTAGTATCTGGCAGTTCGTCTCCCTGCCTGCGCCACAGCCCCCCGTCGTCGCCCTTGAAATAGCTGTGCGGTAACGGCGCACCTTTCTCCGCTGGCGCTCCTCCCTCCCACTGCGGGTCCTCGTCATCGTCCTTGGCTTCTACCCCCACCAGCCCCAACCGCATCGGGTTGCTGATCTTGCCCCAGTGCGGGCACCCTGCGCAGCCGGTGGGGTTCAGGCCTTCGATGACTTTGCAGGAGTATGCGCCTTTGGTCTCTCTGGCCTTCTTCTCCGTCTTGTCGGGGTCGTAGTCCTTGTGCTCCGCAGACACAGCGGCGAGGGCTTCCTCCCGGTCCACGCACAGGGTCGCTATGCTAAGCGCCGCCCGCCACATGGGTTCTTCAAGCTCTGCTGCGTTAGCTATACACTTCTGTAGCTGCTGGCACTGCGCGGAAATCTTGGCGAAGCTGGCGGATGGGAAGTCTTTGCTATTAGCTTCGTCGAACGTAGCGCTCAAAGCTGACTGGCGCTTAGTTTCCACTCGCTGCGCTGGCTGCGCTGGCTTGGTTCCCAGCAGTGCGCAGAAGGCTTCGTAGGTTGTCGTAGGCCCCACCGTCTTCAGCACGGTCGGGCGTGGCTCGTCCTTTTTATAGTTGAACGTCCCCGGCACGCGCATGATGCGGGACACTTCGAAGACCGCTGGGTCTACATACAGTTTGTGCGCCACACAGAGCGCCTTGAACTTGGCGGCGGTTTCTTCCCACCGCTCGCGGGACACGGCTTCTTCCAGCACCCAGTGCACGTGGATGCCGCCGCCTGTGTCCACCAGTGTCGGCATGGGGAGGCCTAGCTCGGCCCGGAACTTCTCCAGCGCCTCTGCGGCCAGCCGCTTTGTCAGGTAGCCCTTGGGCACGCCGCTTGCCGGGATAGCGCCCTTCTCTGGTCCGCAGTCTAGGTCCAGCCAGAACGCCTTGACGCTAGAGACCCGGTCTTTCGTGCGTTTTCCCGGCCCGACAAAGTTGGACATCGAGAAGTAGAGGTCGTGGTTCGGCAGCCATGCTTCCAGCTGCTCCTGCATTTCTGCAGCGGACCCAGCCCAGTGGTGCTTGACCCTGCCAGCGGCGTCGATGCCGCACAAAGCGAAACACCCGCCGGGGGGATGGATAGCGTTTATGAGGTCAAAAGGTTCCATGGGGTCCGGGGTTTCAGGCAGCAGAAAGCTATGCCCCCGGAGGGGCCGTTAGTCACCACTCATAAAAAAGGGTAGCTGTCGCTACTGGCTGATACTGGCGATGTACGCTTCGACCATCTCAGCCCGGTCCCCCGCGCAGGGGGACTTCGTTCCACGGAACCAGTTGTACACCGTCTGGCGGGACACCTGCATTGCTTTGGCAACCTCGGCGACCGAGATATTCTTGTCAATACACAGGCGTCCCAGCCGCACGCCAAGGCGTCCAGCGTCCGCAGCCGCGTTATCTTTCAGGGTTTGGACACTGTAGCCTACGGGCATGTTTATTCGTCTCCCCAGAGGTCGGACACCTTGGCAGCCAAGGAGGCAGGGTCCGGACGTTCGGTGGTTTGTTGTTTGGTGCTGGCCCGCTTGGTGGGTTCCGGGAGAGGGATGTCTTCCTCGTCGTCCGGCTCGGCGTACGACTTCACCACCGGCTTGGCCGCGTCTTTCCCCAAGATTTCTTCTCGGCCCAGAAGTTTGTAGGTTGGCGAAGCTTCCGCCGCTTCTCCCTTCTTCTCGAACAGCGTGATCTTGGTGTAGTTCGTAGCTTCAGGCTGCGCCTGTGCCGCCACAACAGCCGCGTACTCGTCGTCGCTCAGCCCACGCAGCGGCGTGAAGCGCAACTCCATATTGGTTGCCTCCGGGTCGTAGCTGACGTTGGTGACCACCGTGTCCACCATTTCGTTGTGTGCACGCAGGTAGCTGACGTAGCTCTCGAACGGATGCACGTTGCCGACGCCCTTGCCGAACAGCGACTTGGACGGAATGTTGATCTGGTAGATGTCGCCGCTGTCGTCTCCGGCCAGCAGCACAGCCAGACGCCGCTGGTAGCGGCAAGCACGGGTGCCAGCGGCACCGGAACCCTTGATGTTCTTCGGGCATGCGGCGCACGACGCTGCTTGCGGTTCAGGGGCCTTCGGGTCCGGCACATCACCGAGATTGGACCAGCAGACGGGCGGCTCTGCATCCGCGTTGGGGTCGTACGTGCCAGAGTAGAACAGGCGCGACACCTTACCCAGCGCACCGACGATGACGACGTCGAGGTCACCCCGCTTGGCATTGCCGATCTGTTCACCGTTCACCAGCCGCTTGAACGTGCCATTGGTGCTGGTCTGGATGCGGCGGTAGGTGCCGCCACCGCTGTTGAGGGTTTGGCTAAGCGCGCTCTCGCGGCCCCGGCCAGTGGAAACAGCATTGCTGTCTTTGAAGATGGTGAGGTTGGTCATAGGTATTTCCCTAGGCGCTCGTCGGGCGACGAACTTGAATGGCGTAACGGTTGTCGGCTTGCAGCCCTGCTGGATAGACGTCCGGGTTGTCTTGGATGAACTGCCGCATGTTGGTGTTGTGGATGCGCTGCTCCAGCAGGAAGGGCGCAGCGTTTTCGTTGATGAAGGCGTACATGGTCTCCCAGTCCGTGGTCCAGTAGCGCGTGGTCACCCTGCGGCTGATAGTGCCCGCCGGGGTACGGATGCTGTCCGCGTTCTGTTCGTTGCACCGCTCCAGTATCTGCATGCTGATGCGGTCGAAAGGCTCCTTGAGGGAGGCGATCTCCTCCTTGTGGGCGGCTTCCTTCTCTTGGATGGCTGTGCGTAGCACAAGGTACTCCGCGACCAACTCGTCCAGCTTCGGTTCCGTTGTGTCAGTCATGGCACAGGCTCCTGTAGAGGTCGCTGCGAACCAGAAGGGCGTTGTCGAGTACCCCCCGAACGTGGGGGCCACAGGAGTTTTTGGCGCGTGAAGCCTCGATGGCTGCGTCGATGTAAGCCGTTAGGCTGTCCACCTGCTCTCTGGAAAGTTTCGTCATGTGTTGCTCCGTTATCCCCCTATAATACGTGTGGTTTAGACATAGTCAACTGTCTATTTCGTTGCGGTACAGGTCCACCAGTTTGGTGTGGTTGGACACCTTGCTGCGCAGCATGCTGTAGATTTTGGTCTCCACCTCGCTGCCGGTAACATGCACAACGGTCATGGGGTTGCGCTGCCCGGGCCTGTCGTTGCGGGCGTTTGCTTGCAGGTAGGTTTCCACGCTGGTCACTGGCGCGTACCAGATGATGGTGTCCGCTGCTGTCAGGGTCAGACCGTGCGCCGCCGCTTGCGGCTGGATGATAAGGACACGGGGGTCCGGTGTTTCCTGAAAGGCCTTCACTGCTTCACTGCGCTTGTTCAGCGACACACTGCCGCTAAGCACTGCGTTGGTGATCTTGTGTTTATCCAGAGTTTTCTGGAGCAGTTCGATGGTGTGGGTGAACGGCACGAAGATCAGCACCTTGTTGGATGCTTCCTCAATGACCTCCAGCACCACGTTGATGCGGTTGCTGACGTCGAACTCAATCACACCTCTGGTGTCGTCATACACAGACCCGCACGAAATCTGCAGGAGCTTGTTGATCTTCACCGCTGCGTTTACTGCCGTGATGGTCTCGCCAGCAGCGCTTACCCGCATCGAGGTGCGCAGGGCCTCGTAGTATTTTTTCTGTTGTGCAGTAAGCGGCACGTGGCGGTCGACGTGCATTACCTCTGGCAGGTCCAGACAGTCCTTCTTCTCGAACCGAATGGCTGGCTGCAGGGCTTGGTGCACGATGTCCTTGGAGTCCGGTCGTGGTGCCCACGTAAACTGTGACAGCTTATACATAACCTTGTCGCGGAACTGGCCAAGGTACATCGACGCCATGCTCGGGTTGACCAGCTTGGCTAGGCCGAATGCATCTACAGGGGACTGCGCGGCGGGTGTGCCAGTCAGCAGCCAGAGCCACGGCGAGCTAGCCGACACCGCCTTGAACATCTTCCACCTGCGGGTCATGGGGTTCTTCAGGGCGGTAGCCTCGTCAGCGACGACAAGGTCAAAGCCCCCGTCCATGATCTCCTGCTTGACCACTTCCAGCCCGTCATAGTTGATGATAACGAACTCGGCTCCGCTCTTGATAACCTTGGCTCGCGTCGCCGCCGACCCGTGCGCTACTGCGCAACTACGGTGCATGGCAAACTTGAACAGGTCTTCCTGCCACGCGGACTTCATGATCGACAGCGGGCATACCACCAGCACGCGCTTCACCTTACCCAGCTTCATGAGGTAGTCGGCAGCCCAGATGACAGAGGCGGTCTTACCCGTGCCTGCTTGGCTAAGGCACAGGGCCTTCTGGTTCAGCGTCAGGAAGTTTGCAGTTTCCTTCTGGTGGGCGAAGGGCGGCAGCTTGCCAGTCCACTTGTAGTCCCGCGACATGGGCGACGGGGCAGGGAACTTCAGGCTGGTCAGGGCTTGGGCTTCAGTAAGGCCCCAGTGGACAGCGACTTCGTAGTCGTCCTTGTCCCTACCGATTACCTTGCTCTTGGGTATAGCCTCAGTAATGAGGTGCGGCTGCTTGGTCGATACGACCAAGACCTTGTTCTCGACGATCTGCATATGCTCGTGTTTCTATATTGAAACTTAACCCGACAGCCCGGGTACGCTTATTTTCTGGAGTGGTCCTTGTTGCGTTTGAAGGACCGGTTGGACGCTGCGGGCACAGCCTTGAGGTTACCCTTGTTGTTGGTGCCGCCCTGCGAAAGCTCGACGCGGTGATCGACGTCCTTGCCGTCACCCTTCTTGACCTTGCCTTCCTTCTCCATGAGACGGCGGGCAGCGTTGCGCAGTGCGCGCTTCTTCTTCACGTCGGGGCGACCGTCGTAGTTCTCGTACTCGGCCTTGTAGTTGCGGTCAGCCTTGTTTTTGTAAGGCACCTCAGTACCTCTCCTTGTAGTGGGGGCAGCTGGTCACGGGACACCACCCGCACAACGGACCCGAGATAGGGTTCCATACACCACTTTGGTGTGCCGTTTCCAGCGCGTCGAGGTCTTTGTCAAACACACTCAGGTAGCTGTCCCGCAGGTCGGCAGTGTGGTTCTTGCTGATAAAGTC
>Ga0181356_1000292_pt1 | contig 21319 bp, 30 predicted proteins | sample Fa13VDMM110SN_FD_130104 | JGI IMG/M metagenome (GOLD analysis project Ga0181356, IMG submission 130104) | Freshwater viral communities from Lake Michigan, USA - Fa13.VD.MM110.S.N | ecosystem: Environmental > Aquatic > Freshwater > Lake | place: USA: Michigan | collected 2013-09-24 | reverse complement strand
TACAATTTGCTTATATTGCATAGCTTCTACAAATTCAGTATACATATTTTTGCGGTGAGGTAAAATTTCATCCACTGAGGTAATAATTTTACTCTTGTATATTTTTTCTTGTTCTTCGGTAGTTTGAGCTCTCTCTCGACCGTTGTTAGTTATAGTAAATACTTTTTGGTTTTGAATATTTTTAAAGACACTTGTATACCAATCGTAGTGTATTATTTCAGAGTTATATCCAGAATGATTAAAATCACCTAATCTAACCATAACTAAAGTTTTGTCTATTAAAGTACGGGGATAGTTAATTTTAAAATACCCTTTAATTACTGATGCATAAGAGTTTAGTAAATCTGCATCCTGAAAGTAACCGCTTATAACATAATCATAGTCAGGATCTAGATCAAATAATTTAGATCCATTCGCTAATCTATATTGATGATAGTACTCATCAGTAATAGTATAAGTACCTTTTTTTGTTTCACTCTCTATATAAGGCGTTAGTGCGGTGCATTCCAATTCTAGAGGGCCGTGTGTAATTAAATTTAATTTATTGTGCTCGGCTAGTAAGCGCGCGAACACATACTGAAACATACAGTTTCCAAATTGACCAGTATAATTAATATATATCATACAATAAGCTGTTTCCAATAATCAATATCAAGGAGGGGTATATCAAACATTTCTGGCTTATTAATATAGTCCTTACTCTTTTCCTTTAAAAATGGTATTGTCACTTCTTCCCAACTATTGACGAACAATATAGGTAGATGTTTAAATTGCGAAAAACTTTCGTGATATTTTACTATAGGAACGGCGCGGAGGTATAGCGCTTCCCATATCCTATGACAATCTATGCCGTTACCTGGTGGTGAGATTACAAACATACTTTTTGATAAAATGCGCCAATAATTTTCAACTGAAGTGTTACTAGACATATGTATGCCGTTACTATTAGTAATTGTATTACATACATACCGCTCACCGTAATTTGTATTAATGTCAAAATTTTTATAAACTAATAGCTCTTTGCGATTTTTTTCCTTCTTAATCGCGGCTATTAACTCTTGATTACCGTGAGGCCATTGACTGTTAGCTAGACCTATTGGGATAGATATCAGTTTCGGATGCGAAGTCTCTCTATTTTGACAGTACCACTTTGCAATATTATCGCCTTCAAGATACTTTAAATACTTATCATGTATACCAAAGTCGGAATTATGAGTTATAAGAGTTACACCGTGCAAATGATCAAAAAATTTATCAAAAAAAGCATCTACAAAATGTGTATAGACATAAATCCGTTTATACCTTTTAATGTCTTCTGTAGTTACCTCTGATATGTTTAATAAATTTTGCGGTCTTGCTTTTATTTGATTAGCAATAAGATCTGTCATTTCTGAATACAGTCCTATCTCAGCAATAGACTGAAGCGTTTCACCTGAAATCATTATCTTATATATTAAATAACACCTCTTTTGCAACATTACATCCATGAACTGGACCACATATGACAGCAAATTGTTTCATCTTCTATATAGTTTTTATAATCCGTACCTCTACTCTTCGACCTATCAAAATTAGGCAGGGGGTAGAAGAAGGAATTTGGTAGTACGCATATATCTTTATTGTTTGATATATGCTTGAAAACCTTACGTGTCAAGAAAAACGGACCCGTTGAATCCATTAATTTCATAGCATCATTATATACTAACTGTCTATCTAACTTCAGCAGATCCTCTATTAGGTTATTACCTGGACTACTTCCCATAAGACCGTTAAATAAAGATGGGCGGTCATCATACGATACCCCGCAAAAAAAGTCTAGGTCAAGAAGTTCATCAAACTGCTTTAATAAAATAAAATCCGTATCCATATAAACACCGCCCATTTCGTGGAGAATACTATATCTTAACAAATCAGATTTTTGACCGTAATTCGGTGTCTGCTCATACAGATCACGGTTATAAAAATTCTTTAAATTACTAATATTATCTTCGGTCCATAAAATATGCGTCCAGCCGCCCGCAAGGTTAGATTTAACCTGATTAATCATAGCACATTCCGCATCTGGCATATTACCACCGAGCCAGATTTGATGAACTATTTTAGGTATTTTTAATTCGCTAGCTGGTCGTTTGCGTATTACATTATATTGATCTATTACAATATTCCACGCCTCAGCATCTGTTTTTTTATTCATATAATCATATGAATATTTCATAGAGTCGTTAAACGATGGCCAGTGTTGCTTATTCATATTACTGCCAGTCTATTATAGTAATATTTTTACTGTTAAGTTGCTCGATTAACTCAGCTTTCCTGTTACTATCTACATTAGTGTGTATGTGAAACTCACAGTATATTTTATTGAAAGAATAGCTGTTAGCGATAATCTCACTCAATACATCGTATTCAACTCCTTCTGCATCGAGCTTTAATATAGTTTTTTCAGGCACTATATTAAATTCATTAAGTATATCCGTAATTGTCACACTTTGAATTTTGTATGTATTAAAATTATTAACATACATATTACACCTTGCGAGACTGGTTTCAAAATACTCTTTACTCATAATCGTTGCAGCTATATCAGCAACAACATCCCCACGTGTAATGAGTTCTACATCACCTTTTTGCTTTGAAACAGCTTTTTTAACAAGCGTTGAGTTCGAGACATAGGCTAATTTTTCTTCGATAGTATTCCAGCATTCAGGGTTCGGTTCGAAAAATATTTTACGTATAGCATCGCTATCAATACTTTCAAACTTCTTTAAGTGTTCGTAACCACCTAAAACATTGCACCCGATATCCAGTAGTGTTGTTATCATAAGATAATATACTTATAGTTATCATACTTTAAGGATAAATCCATATCATCAACACCGGGTTCTGTATACCACCAACCTTTACTAGTACCTTTAACAGAAAGCGGTACATAAACATTTTCTGCATCACTTAAAAAGGCAGCCCACCACGAAAATGTAGATTGTGACATAATAATATTACTCGCGTTTCTTATATATAAAAAGTCCTCGAATATACTACTACTTAGGATATCAGCGTTATACTTTCGTGAAATACTTTCAATATCGTTATCTATATGCGGTGTAACGATTGTCAGCTTCGCGTAATCGATATTAACAGTATCTAACAATTTATAGTAATTCTCTAACCCTAAATACACTCCAATATCCCTGTAATCCCCGTTTCTAACATATAGCACTGTATTGCTATGTGATTTTTCTGGTGTATTCGCTTCACTAAAGAATTCTTTTAATTCTGTTCTGTAATTAGCATAATATTCTTGTCTTTGCGCGAACGAGTTAACAATTATATCACCATTATGATTGCATATATCATCCAAATTAACATATTGATCACCGTAACTACGGGTATATTTCGGATTGTGTATGTCTACCACTTTATGATTGCGCACTGTATTACCGAAAAACTTAATCGGTAGTGTGACGAGCTCTCGACCTGTTTTAATAGAAATTATATACGCAAGAGCATTTATAAACATTTTGTTTCCTAGACCTGAACCAGGTATATCACACGCGATTACCCTACTCATAAGTTAGAAACAATATATGATTTATAATTTTCGTGCTTAAAACTATCATATGCCTTTAAGCAATTTTCACGTTTTGCATCCTCATCTGGTATACTAGATAAAATATCTTGTAGTTGCTGATAGTCCATATTAGATAGAGAAGATTCACTTAACTGTATAATTGTGTTTTCCCAATCCCATTTTGGTAGTTTATAATTATCCGAGAATAAAACAGGTATAGCTCCAGCCGCCAAGCTTTCCCAGAACCGAACCGAGTTAGGGTTAGATCCTCTAGGACATAATGAGAACCTACTCCTCGACAAGACATCTCTATAATGCTTTTCATGTTCATTTTGAGTCTTTTCTTTTTCAGAAAAGAACTCCGGGGTAATATGATATGAATCTCTAAAAATAATATATTCGTTATGAATTCGTGATTTTATGACATTCCTACACTCGTGTGTCACAGATCCTATGAACGAGACTAATATATCCTTTTTTTCGTTATTGAAATTAAATGTGTTGATATATGGCATAGGTATTATTTCAATACCGTCAATAACATCATAGTCATATGCAGCGCATGCAAACACCTTTGTAATGTTTAAGTGTTTAAAATAATCACTTAGAAGCATATAGCTATCATGTTGACACACTGTAAAATTATCGCGTTGTTCGATACATTCCTTACTTAACTGCTTTAAGTAAAAGTCGCGATGCTGCCGACCCGGAAAATTCAACCAATGACTGTTTAGAATTTGAGTCCATGGTATAGCAACATAATTTAAGTCATCTGAATGCTTTAGTTGCTTATAGCATTCATACTCAACCGGAAACCGCTCATACTTAAATATGTCGGTAAAAAACTCATACGTCATATACCCCTATATTTTATGCTGAGATACGCTGTAAATCCAGCAGGCGAGATAAACTCTTCATAAATTTTTCTATTCATCTGTTGTTTTTCGATGTATAAGTCTGAACTAAGCGCCTGCCAATAATTGCATATAGCGTCGTTAATTTCGTCAACATTATTAATTATCACTCCAACCGTAGACCAATCTATAACATCGCTACACGGTAGTTCAATATCTGTATTAACTATTATAGGTATTCTACCTAACGACAAGCACTCATATAGCCTATAAGAAAAATTCCCTGCGCCTCTACAACATAGTACAAAGTCAACACTTTGCATATGATGAATATATTCCATTCTAATCTGCCGATCGTGTATTTTACCTCCCCAAAAATTATCTCTAATAACAAAGTTAGTGTCGATACTTTTGTTCTGCTCAAGCTTTTGTATTACCTGCTTTCTCGATCCATCTGTTATAGCGCCACAAAATCCTACAACAGGCTTACCATAATTTCTATAATTGACTTTAACTATATCGTTAAAGTCTTGGCTCCATGCAGGCATGCTATACTCATTAACCTTTCGTTTACTGGATAATATAGACGTTCTATAAACTTCAACATTACTAGGTAAGCATGTCGGTGTAGAGTTATCATCGTTGTAGAAACATACTAGCTTTTTACCTGACTGCTCTGAGATATCGATATATTTTTTAATACCTTGGTCGAGCTTAAAAGGGTATAATATTATATCACAATCATCAATGTGTTCAACATATTGAACCATTTTAGATATCTTAGCGATCCACTGCGAGCAGTTTATAAAGTCTTTGTTTTCGTTTAAGATTGACTCATTGAAAAACGGTAGCAATAAAAACTGCTCTGATACAAAATTAGAATAACTAAGATCACTTCTATCAAACCAGACCTTCATTATGACGTATCATTTCAAGTAACTTAATTTTATTCTCTACACCAACCACATAATTAGCATGATGTAGTACCACTTCTCTAGGTGGAACGATATTAGTAACATTGTCCCATACATATGTGCCGTTACTATTCTCAAAAAAATTACCGACGGTAAAAAACTGCTTTTTGTCAAGTAGTTTAAACTTTACTAAATGAGATAGCTCATTTAGCGCAACTTGATCGTTAACCATAGATCTAAATTGATTTTTTATACTCTGAAACAATAATTTTGTCTGATCACTAGACTTACAGCCGAAAAATCCCGCACACAAACTCCCACGATCCTCCTGACAGACTATATCATAACCCTCGAGCTCGTCACGAACAATATGTATAAATGGCTTTAAGAACTGAATATCGCAATCTGCAAAAATAAACTCATCTGTCTCATCCAAAGCTCTTAAAATCACATCGAGCTTTATATCCATCGCGTCAAGCCAGCCTTGAGACATAAACTGTCCGCCAACTGTTGTCTGCCTGTGATACGCAGCTCTAATTACAACCTCTTCTTTTGAATACAACTTACGAAGAGATGCACGAAAATAATTTTCATACATCTCTTTATGAGAATCACTATAATGCGTATATATGATCATAGTTCTAGAGTCGTCCCAGTCGTATCAACTACTGACCAGTCTGGAGTTTGCTGTAGATACTTACTGAGTAATTTAACATCCTTTACACGTTCATCGACTAAATCAAACCACAGTTTATCACTTATCTTGTTTACATCTGCCACTGCCATACGCCTTGCAGTCTCATCATGCACATTTTTACCGAGCACCCAGTGTCTATGCTCGATCATAATGTCACCTCTATATACCAGTCTCCCGAATGCGCTAAACACTTGATGCAGCCACTGATCGACCCAATTTATCTTAAACTCCTCGCGCATAAATCTACCGAGAACTTCTGCATACTTTCTATGACAAAACAAATTTACAGCTAATTTAGCGCCATGACAATCATCATTGCAGTGTACTGCTTTAATGTTATCTGTTTGCATACTCTCAAATTCCTGTATTATTTTGAGATCCCAGTCTTTCGTTTTAAAAACCATGTCATCACCTATCATAGATATAATCTCTTCTGAGGACTGCTCTGTAAGTATATTCCACAGCTTACCTAAGCCTAGAAACTGACCATTATTCTCTATCTCAATAATCTGCAGTGACGGTATAGCGCTTGCTACTTTTTTAATTGTTTGTAGTGTTGGATCATCTTTATCTACACCATAGTATATTTTAACGTTGTTAATATCGCTAACTGTTGTGAGAATAGAAAACAACAGTGTTAATCTATTATTCATCCGTTCGCGTGTTGGTACGAGTATTGCAATTTTCATAATATATTTTCGAATAGCTAGGAGTGTTATAAATCACCGCCGTGCTTATATGGTAGTTTAAACATAAGTACTTGCTCTTGTGTTAGTAATCTCTTAACACCTTGATATTTGATAGGTGCATCACCCCAACGCTTTATGTAGATATTACCGGTATCATCAATCTTTTTATAGAAATCTTGGTATACCTTCGATTTAAACCACTTAAAATCTACTAGCTCAAAATGTGTCTGATACATTCCATTATAACGTATGTCATCTCTATTTTCGTTAAAATAATTGTTACAGAAATCATGCAAACCATCTACTACATAGTCCATATCAGTATCCTCACCTACGCTAGCATAGATACTTTTCGTATCCTGCATTACTTTAAATATATCATCCTCTACTGTATCTGTAAAATATGAGTCGCAGTCTATCCGCAGTAAATAATTTACATTATCAAAAAAACTATCTCTAAATATTTCACCTGAAAAATATCGGCACATGTGCCGATAGCCTAAGGAAAAGAACGCATTTTCATCCCAGTGACCTTTAAATTTTACAGGAATCTGATCCGCTATATGTTCCGGGTAAGGCGGTATAGTAAACTCAATTTTATGAAAGTAGTGCTTAGTTGATATATGTTGTTTGATTTCAGCTATTGTATCTTGACTTAGGCCTTCGTGTCCGAAGACGACAGTATACGGATACTTACATAGAAAGTTTTTACTAAGACAATCTAAACTATCGTATAAACGCTTTAGATGAATAGGGTTATTGTTGACGAGATAAAATATGCAGCAGTTTGGTACCATCTTATTTTTTTGTGTTGAGTTGTTTAATTGTTTGTATGACTTGTTCTTTAGAAACATACGGTGGCTCGTTAGGATAATGTCCGTGTTTCTGTTTATAAATCTCCCTACCACCATATACATTCTTTTCCCACTGCTCTGTTTTATTTGCGATAGAAGAGTTATCTATCGCGCCAGGAGCTTCGGTTAGATATTTGTGACTGTCGTATATGTCTGCAAACCACCAAAATGGCGGGTGATAACCCGCTTTTATAATACAATATGTATGGTCTACATGTTCCCATGCATTATAATAATTTTCATCGATCAAGCCAACTTCTTCTAAGACTTTGCGAGTAAAGAAGCTAAACATTGCAACAGTATGTTCGAATAATGAGACTTTTACATCGTTACCGTAATCTATAACAAGTCGTGGATTAGGTTCGGAGTGTTGATCTAATAAGTGCCTGTTATGTAAATCGAACTGTATATTTTGCTTACGGTTAAAAGGTGAACCCGGGCCATAATTGAAATGTTGTATACCACTTACCTTGCTTGCTTTAATATATTTTTCAAAGATAGTATCATCTAGTATGATCATATCATCCTCGATAATAAAAATATAGTCGCACCCTTTATCAAGAAGGTGTTGCATAGCTCTATTTTTAGACTTACCAACACCGAGATTAGTTTCATTGTTGATTACATAATAATTCCAGCCTGTAATCTCCAAAGGACCTCCATCATTAATAATAACTAACTCAATGTCGTTACGATAAGATATAGACTCTAACAAATTAACTAAGTAATCTTTACGATTACATGTAATAATACCTACACCAATCTTTTCTTTTTTTTCGTTCATACAATAACGCAATTACTTGATACCAAACTTATTCCACAGCTCTTTCTCATCCTTTTCTTGCTGTAGTGCTGCTGACTGTTGTTTAACGAGTGCCTCTAGTTCATCTAGCTTTTCTGGTGCAAATATTGAACTCTCTTCACTATAAAATCCTCCATCAGCAGTTACATACTCTGCGATTGTATCTATTCTACCCTGAATACTAGTCGGTAGCTCGATAAGAGCGGGTGAGTCGTCTACAGGGAAAAAGATATCTGCATCATAATTCTGTCTGTACTGTTCATACAGCGCGCCGAAAATATTGTCAATTTCTGAAATGTATTCCTTGTTTGTATCTCTTACTCCATCATCTTCAATTGGAATAGATGGATCATATCTTAACAAAAAGATAAAATCAAGATGTCTCATAGACTCTTTTGTAATTGCGATACACTTATCTACAAACTGTTTATCGAAACCTTCAATACCTTTTCCAAAAGCCCACAGTGTATACGCAAGATTATCTAACGGACATCTGTCATAGATTACCATTGAATCCTTGTCAGATTTTTGCATTTCATCAACCATAAAGTTGAGAATAGCCCACTGTGTCTCTGTGTTAGTCTCTGATGAATGCAGAAGATTATTTTCTACGATAACATCACGGTAAGTCTTCTCTGAAGTCGTGTACTTGTCCCAGACAGCTAGAAAGTTCTTTAAAAGTGTGGTTTTGCCGCAATTCGCGGTACCGGAAATAGCAATTCTCATATATATAATATATACACCGTATTATATATTTTTCAAGAACGCAGACCACTCTTCTTTAAAAGAATCAAAAATCATTCCGTTTTTAGGCTTGTATGGCTTGTATGTTAGCTTCAAACCAGCTTCAGCAAGAGTTTGACTACCCTTTCTCGAATTGAGCTTCCGATCACAAGTTACAAGATTCTCCCATGTATCTACACCACCTTTACTTTTCGGTATTACATGGTCAATACTGAGCTCATCCTTCGATAGCTTCTTACCTGTATATACACATGTAAAATTATCTCGTTTATAGATGTTCGATTTTGTAGGAAACTGAACCTTATTGTAAGTAATTTTATCGTAGTTAGCACATATAACTACAGGGGGTATACGAACAGGACCTCTCGTAGTTTGAAGATACTCGTCATAAGATCTAATCGGTAACTTAATCCATTCATCTGCACCTTTTACTGCTGCAAAGTATTCAATATTCTCGAACAGAATATCACCTTGTTCATCAGTTTCATAACTGACGTCTAAGGGCACTACCGATCCAGAGAAAATGTTGCCGAAGGTTTTTTCAATTCCTTCGACACCAATAGGAAAGTAGAACTTATTGAGTACTAAAATTTTATGATTTTTCACAACTCATTATAAGATAGTTCCTTATTTCTGCTGAAGTCTATATAGTAAGTGGTTAAACTCACCTTCGATTTCATCTGCAATATTCTTAAGATCGCCAGAATTTCCTGCTACTTCGTAGACATGTTCCATAACTTCTTTCATAAGTGTCGCATATCTCTTGAGCATTTCATCTTTGTAAGGCTCAAAAGTAGCTCTATACACAGATCCTGCATTACTCGTCAAAGCTGGAATGCCTTGTCGACCATATACAAGTTCAACGAATTTATCAAACAACCCATCGAGGGCCTCATACGCATCTCTAAGAGCCGTATGTTCAGCGTGTGATTTAGTTTGCCAATGATCAGTTTTAATCTGATTAAGTGTACCTAGTAGTATTGTTAGTTTCATATTATTAAACTTTTAAAGCCTTGTCGTAAACTAGCAAGTGCAATCTCGGACTAAATTTGACGTGCATCGCTTTAGCATACTCAGCTACTGCTGGTGCTACTTCAATATGCTCTTGTCGTGAGCCACAGCAAGGCATAAACCAGATTCTATCGAGAGGTATATTAATACCTTCAGCATCGTTAACATACTTACGCCAGATCTCATCGATATCTTCAGATCTAGAGATAACAAACTTAAATCCAGATCCATTAGCTACATGCCATTTAAGTACTTCTGGTTTATAAGTCTTCTCTTCTGGGTCACCATTTGTAGTTAGCTTTGGTGAAGTTGTAAACGTAGCACCTATCTCTATCCACTCTTTACTAGGCATAATCGTCGCATTAGTCTCAAAGTCAATAATAGGTAAAAAGTTATAACGCTCTTGAAAGGCACGGATAAACTTTAATAGCTGCTTCTGGCTAACCAGAGGCTCACCACCAGTAAGCTTAAGAATAGCGCCACTACGAAGATGCTCTATATAATTATTATCTTCATACAATTTGAAGATCTCTGTAAAAGACATTTTATTCTTAACAGACCATGAGATAAACGAATCACATCCATTAGGTGAGTCTTCTGAAGCAAATCCAATACAAGTAAGATTACACATTGAAAGTCTCATGAATACAGAAGGATAACCAACATACGCCCCTTCCCCTTCAATCGTGAAAAATACTAAGTCATCGCTTAGAAATAGCGTCTCCTTATCGCAATCAATCATACTCTTATAATAAGATCAATTGTTTAATTTTCAACTATATTATTTCTTCCACGCAACTCTTTTTGAGCTTTTTTTCTTGTACATCTTACCCTTTATTTTTTTACACTGAGCTTTCGTAGGTCTACAAGCAGGATACGAGCCTTTAGATGTATCCTCACGGCCACACGGACCTCCAGTTTTGCAGTTAACCCAGCCTTTAAACTTCTTTCCCTTCTTATCTACATGAGGCTTGAACCAATCTCTAAGGTTCTCAAGTAGTATCCTTTGCGACATTTGTTCCATTACCCTATCTTACCTCCTCTTCTTACGCAGCGTTGTACATATCCGGATGCATATGCACTAGGCCATACCTCGTATTTAGCCTTCGCTTTTGCCTGGCATTTTGACCTTAGCTTGCTCTTTTTCTTAGGTTTAGCTTTTTCGAGAATAATATTAACTAGTTCATCAAAGCTAAGTTCTTCATTAACAACATCTTTTACTGGCTGTATAAAAGTCTCTTCGTCATCAGCATTAGCATATAATGCTTTGATATATTTTTCAGCCTTGTCAACTGTATCAGAACACCCTACCTTCTTACCAGTATCCTTTCTATAAACACATTTACCTTTTCGTACGTATGGCACAGTATTATTTATGTTTTTGACTAAATAATAATACAACAATATGGCTACTAAAACAGCGCGTAAGCGCAAGTCGTCGGTGGTAGATACAGAGATTGAAGAATCTCTACAGGTAAACTGGTCTCTATCAAGCTTCAAGGTAAAAAAGCCGTTTCATTTTAATGAAAAGCATAAGGCAGTCTATGACTGCATTAAGCGAGACGACACAAATATGGTGCTTGTCGACGGGCCTGCCGGTAGTGCTAAAAGTTACTTAGGAGTACTTGGTGCTCTTGAATTACTTCAAGAACGTAAGATAAAAAATATTATCTACATTAGATCAGTTGTTGAATCTGCTTCGAGATCTATCGGCGCTCTTCCTGGTGAAGTAGATGATAAATTTATGCCGTATGCAATGCCGCTCATCGAGAAGGTACAAGAAATTACAGATACTACCACCTGTTCATACCTACACTCTCTCGGTGTACTTAAGGCTATACCAGTTAACTTTGTCAGAGGTTTAACATTTAACGATGCTATTGTAATAGTTGATGAGATACAAAATTTGACGATGAGCGAAATTACAACCATTCTTACCCGTTTCGGTAAGAATACAAAATACGTCTTGTGCGGTGACTCGTTCCAGGCAGATATCGGAAAAGTAACATGTATCTCACGTATTATCGATGCATTTGATACGCAGCAATCTGCTGATATGAATATTCATTGCTTTAGATTCGGTGAGTCTGAAATTGTACGTAGCAAGATCTTGAAATATATTGTTAAAGTACTTCAGAAGGTTAATCCTCATTAAACAAAAAAAAAAAAACGCGCATAACTTAAGTTATGCGCGTTTTTTATATTATACTTTATATTATCCCCAAGTAGTACCTGCAAACCAGTTTCCTTTACCAGGTGTTACATTAGACCCTACATTTGCACCGACCTTAACTTGTGCTTGTGGTTGAGAGTAGTTAACTGAGATTGCCTGAGCAGGCATTACAGCCGCTTCGCTAGAATCTGCGGGCGTATAAAGAGCAGAATTATCTGCGTGTTCGAAGGCTTCAACCTTCTCGACCCAGCATCTACCACCAGTTAGAGTTGTGATATGCTCACTAGCAACACGATAAACTTCTTCAGCAACTCTTTCGATACCTACACCCTTCTCGAGAATACGAAGCTGAATAATACCACGACTATCAAGCTCTTTAAACATCTCAAGTTCAGGATCATCAGCAGCTACGCATGTAGTATGGTCAAAGATATGCTGTAGTTTACCCTTAAGCTCTTTCAAGCCGCCAAAATCAACAACCCAGTTTTTCTCGTCTAGCTCAGCTCCACCGAACCATAACTTTGCGATAAGCTGATAGCCATGAAGAAACTGACAGTGACTATGAGTTGCACGCCATTGTCTAAATGCACAAGACCCGAGTTCAATTACCTTTGTTGATTGATAGTTCATATAGAAGATTATAACTACTTTCTATCAATTGCAACTGAGTTTGTTTATTCTTTTCTAGTAGGACTTTAGAACGCATGTATTGCGCTGTTTTAGTTAGATTTTTATCACCTGCAGATATGTCGCTCGCAATATTATTTTTTAAGTTGCCACCATCATAACTTTTTATATTTTTTGCATTATAGTCTGTATTGCTTGTCAAAACAGTAATAACATCGTCTAGTTTAAATGATTTTAAAGCGTTGACATCAGTAATAATATCATTCCATGTTTTTGCGTCTATTTTATTAGGCGCTTGTCTCTTACCAGTCTCAACTACATTACCTGAACTATCCTGTATAACCTCAACACCATAGTTACCACTTAAGCCCTTTTTATCTCTCGATAATATAGCAGTAAAATCCTCCAACGCTTCTTTACCACCGACTAGTTTACCCGTCGTAGGGTCCTTACTAACGCTTTTAATTAATCTTGCCTTAAATGGTATGGACACCCGATTGTCGTGCTTATCGTCGTTTGGAAGTTTTACCTCTTTACCTATTTGAACCGTTTTGTAGTCGAACGTCCTGAAGTAATCTGTTTTAAGCTTTTCTTTTAAAATTGCGGCAGGTTGCTGACTTGAAAATGCGTTTTTGAGGTTAGTTATAGGTGCGAGGTCTGCTGCAACCGCTTGACCTATTTTTGTCTGCTTTAGTGCTGCACCTATACCACGCATTACATCACCAAATGCTTCGTTAGCTAATTGTCTTTGAGACGCTTTTATCATAACTATATTTATGCCCGTTGATTTTTTTAATCATTAACATATAATCATTATATGGATGAATTTGACGATACCTCTGATATTGGTGAACCAGTAAAGCTTCCGCAGGCTAATGATAACAAGCCTCGTACAGAAGAAGAGAAACAGTATATTATTAAACGTGCAGCGAAGGCTTATGAAAATTATCTAGATGCTCTTGGATTTGATTGGAGACAGGATCCTAACTCTGCTAATACACCAATGCGTGTAGCAAAAGCATTCGTCAACGATATTGCATCAGGATGCTATAACTCACCTCCATCTATCACAGCTTTTCCATCTGATGGATACGACGGTATTATTGCTCAGTGTAATATTCCTGTTAAATCTCTCTGCAGTCATCACCATCTTGCATTTACTGGTGTTGCTCATGTTGCGTATATTCCTTCAAAAGACGGTAAAGTTATCGGTCTTAGTAAGTTGAATCGTATCGTAGAGTTCTACGCAAGACGTCCGCAAATCCAAGAGTCAATGACTTTACAAATCCATTCCGCAATTAACCAAGTTTGCGAAGGTAATCAAGGTGTTGCTGTTGTTGTAAAGGCTCAACATACATGTGCTTGTCATAGAGGTGTCAGGCACGAAGGTTGTTATATGGTTACTAGTAAGCTATCCGGCGACTTTATGGACGATGAGAAAACTCGTAGCGAATTCTACAAGTTTATCGATATGGCTAGTTAATATTCTACTTCGATGTTATCAGTGCTAATATTCTTAGCATTAACATCAATAAGAGCATCTAACCGCTTAATAAAATCACGACCAATGAGTACTTTGTATTCATTGGTCTCTCTATTTCCGACGCTAAAAGCCACATTATCAAAAGTCTGACCTGCAAACTTTACTCTAAATGTAACTACAGGTCGTTGCTCAATATTACCACTACCAATATTAATATTGATCATATCTACAACGTCTTTAATAATCCTCTTACCGCCAACTGTGGTGAAGAGCACCTTATCACCTTGTCTAGTAATGTCGGTGCCGTGTATAACAGGATGTGCTGAATTACCACTATCCACCTTCGCAGGTATTTTACCGATGCCGTATATATCAATCACTTCAATGAGACCGATTACAGTTGCTTCGTAAAACTTTTTAAATGTATTCTTAGGTATCTTCATAACCAGTACTAAACATCATTGTGTGTTCGTCATCATGTGTTGCGTCTCCATGATCGCACTTATACTTATAGTAATCAAGCACACCACTTACATAATCCGCTGCTTTTGCTAGCTTAATAAGGGCCCATCCATCAAGATCTTGATACATATCTAAAATCTCTAGCAGCTCTGGTGTTACCTCTTGAATTTTACGAAGTTGATTCAAAGCCATTTCTATATCTGAAGCTTCACACTCACTATTATGCTCTACTTCATTATCACTAGTAAATTCTAGAGCATCTGCAGGTACATTTGTTGTAACTATAACAGGTGTAGTCGATTCATAAACTGTACTATAGGCCTTGGCTATTTCGTTAAGGGTATATCGCATACTACTATTTATGCTATACCTAGTATACTCTTAATCAGATCTCGATCTGTTTCTTTAAGCTGATCCGGTACAAAGTAGTTGACAGCGTTAGGATCACCAGCCATAATTAATTCACGAGTTTTTGTACCGCTGATGCCGTCACCTTGAATCTCTATCTCTTTTATTACTACATGAGGATATTTTTCCTTATTCTTAATAAAAGAGTTATACCTTGATTTATCGTCATCTTTACTCCCGACACCTACAAGAATATTAGAATTGGGGGTTTCAATAGCGAAATCGTATGTTGACTTAACAGGTGTAATAGGGCTACTCACGATATCAACAGGCTTGTTGATATACGATTTATATATATTCCATATTTGGTTTGACATCTCTTGTGATATATTATCACGTGGCGATTTACCTATAAATACCACAGCCCTATCAGCATTTTCTAGCATTCTAAGTAATACTTGAAAATGTCCTTTTGTTGGAGGCTTAAATCCTCCAGGCAAGACAGCTACAGTCTCGGCATTAGAGTTTACTTGTTCATAGTATAGTTTAAAATTTATCATATTCTTCCTTTATTTTTATGAAAAGCGGGGTTAATGACTTTAAAGAGTATAGAGTTGTTACCACTCTTAATCTTAAATACAAGTCCCTCATAATCACCTAGCTTGCCTCTAAGCCTGTTCAGTACTTGAAATATTTTATCTTGCATACGCTTTTGATACGGTAACAATACACGAGTAAGGTATGTACGCATTTCTTTCTTAGCAGTCGTATCTTCTCTTTTACGTGAAGGGTTATTAAGTATCTCGACTAGATTTGGATATCTAGTTTCAATAGTATTGATCTCTTGCTGTACCGCGTGAAGTTCTGGAGATAAATCTATAGGTGCAAAGGCATCGTAGTCTAGTGATAAAAACTTAACATCTTGATTAGACAAATTTATCAAACTTTGTCTAATATCAACATCTATACCACCTTCAAGCGGATTGCCGTTAATGTCTGTAATAGAAATTATAGGAAATGTTGACCATACTCCTAATTTATCCTTTTCATAATTTGTAGCAACAAAATATACTAGATTAGACTCATTGTCTCTAGGTAAAGCAAATGGCGAGTAGAGCCACTCTGCCTGTACCCTAATACCATCTAAGTTGTTATCTTTTTTATACCTTAAAAGTGTTTGATACACTAACTTTTTTATAGTGTTAAACGAACTTTCAAATGCATTTTTTGTCGGTTCATGCTTAATTTTACCTTCAAAGTTACCATCATATACAGGACCTGAGTAACTACCTTGTAAGAAAAACTTATTATCTGGTGTTACTCCGAAACGTACAGCCATACCATCTGCCTTTTCTGACAAGGTCGTATTGCCTGCCTCGATAACACCGCCATTCCCTTCTAGAACATCTATAAATGTCTTAAAATTTTCGTAGCTCATTGAATACATATCAGGCTTGTATTCTGAATATAAGTGTTGTACTCCTACTCTATTACCTTCACCTGTCGTGCTCTCTGATATTGTCCCTAGAGTTGCAATATCACGACCATTCCTCAAGATTGTCTGTCTTGCACTATCTAGTATATTGAGAGTTATGTTCGAGTCGCCATATTTTTTCGTAAGGAAAGACATTATAGATTTAATATCACGTAGATCCTTCTCTCTGGCCTTGTCGCTACCTAGTAATATGCGTGCAATTCTATCTGGGTCTCTATCTTCGACAATTGTGCCAGTTGACCTATCTTTTAGTCCTTGCGAACTAATTGACATGTTTACACTTTTTGCGAGATTAGATAGAACTACAGCTCTATCTGCGCCATTAAATGGTGCTTGTTCATCGTTTGCTAGAATAAATTTAGCATAACGTAAATCATCAATAAGCATAAAGTCAGTTTGAACATACTCACCATCTCTTCCTATAATAGGAGCTCTAAAGTGTACACTAATACCTGTTTTTGATACATAATCTTTAGGATTAAGATTTCTCTCCTCACACCACTTAACTAGCTTTGATTCAATTTGCTCTTTTGACATCTTTGTCACAGGTATAGCAATATCAAGATCACCTGAAGATTCTCTTTTGCCGGTACTACCGAGTAGATTATTACTTAAATTCATTCCGATAATATCAGAAAGAAAAGTAACTGTAGGTGCAATATTTGCGAGAGGTATGCGCTGTGTTGGTGTGTTCTTAAACACATTACCGCCCTCTGTAGCTAGTACATAATAATTTTTAAATGTTAGCATTTTATCTATTTAGTTTAAATCTCCAAGAATATTTTTAAGCAAGTTATCCTCACTATCCGTCTTTACAACACTTGCTTTTGCAGCTTTCATTTCACCTTTACTTCCCTGTCTGACAAGATTAATTTGGTTAGGTATAATTTGGCCGGAAGCATTTCGAATATCAAAACTATAAACACCGCTACTTGTTTCTATTACTACAGAAACATGTTTTCTTGACTTAGCATCGTTTTCATAGTATGGGTATTTAACCTTTACAGCTTCAATATCTCCAATAAATTTCCTTAGTTGATCAGGCGTCTTTAAGTCTGCAACCTCAAAATTTTTAGCGTTCTTCTGTTTGACGTAAATATATCCATAGTCAAACGCTGACATTAAGAATTTTTCCAAGAGGTTAATATCCGCACGATCTGTCGTATCTACTGCCTCTTGTAATCTATCAGGCGACTTCACCTTATTAAAGTAATCAGTCAGACCCCTCTCAATAAGAGATATATTAGCACCTGCAGCTTTAAAGAGCTTTTTACCTATACTATCTCTTTCTTTATTAACAAATTCTACTTTACCGTCTTCAACTTCAAACATGCCTGTAGCACCACCATTTGATACTGTTTTACCATTTTTATCTTTAAGAGAAATATAATACGGTACACCATCAGAGTCAATCAAGGTAACATCAGCAATTTCATTTCCTCTATCATTAGCGCCTTGGTCTGTCAACGGGCGCTTGACAGCTCTATTAAAAGATGTTCCTTTATCCACATCGATAAATTCTATGCCGAGTGCTTCCTCTATCTCTTCAAGAATAGAGGGCTTTTCAATCTCTTCTTCAGTCTCCAACTTTTCGAAATACTCAATAAGGGATTTCATTACATCCTGTTCAAATGATTGCCCTTTGTTAGCTCCGCCTCCTAAAGTGATTATAAACTCTTTTTCTTTATTTGTCTTACTAGCTACAACATACGAATCAAACTTACTCGATGGCGAGTCAGGACCAGGTCCAATCTTATCAACAACGACAAGATTAATATCGTTTAAAGTATCAAGAAACCGTTTTGTAAATTCTTCTTTATCCTGTACCTTTGATACTGGTTGTAGTCTAATAGCTCCGCGCTTGTCTGCGCCTGCCTTTAACTCAGGGTTACTATCAATAATTGCCTGCTTAACATCTGTTTTTGAATTATACTCACGGATAGTATGCAGACGTAACGAAACTTTTTGTTTATCAACTTGCTCGGAATAAATTTGCTGTAATTTTCTATTCATATATTAATCTACTTCACTAAGTGGTGTATCTAAATCAACTAAATCATCCTCAACTTCTGTATCTTTAAGCGATTGATTAAGTGTTTTAGCTATAAAGGTTTCAATCTTTGTAGGATCTACATCGGCAAACTCATCCACCACAGGCTTGAGCATCATTAACTCTTCATCTGTAGGGGTGTGAGCCAGCGCTTTAAGAATCAACTCCTTATATAGAGGGAAAATCTCCTCGAGAGAGAGGGCTGATTCAGCCTCAGGTTGCTGCACAGGTTGTGGAGCTGCTCCTTGATCTGCTTGAGCAGCATCTTCAGCTTGAGGCTCTGTAGCATCAGCTGATTGTTCTATTAAAACCAATAGTTTATTAATAAGATTAAGAGTCTTCGATTCCGTTTTTAATCCTTGTCCTCCACTCTTTAGATCTCTGCAAAGACTATTATCCATACAAATAATATTTGTAATTTCCTCTACAATTTTAGCAATAGGAACATTTACAGATTTTGCAATTCTTGTAATATCATTAGATACTCTTGCTTGAACATCCTTTCCAAAAAGTGCTGGATTAAAAATAAACGCATGAGTTAGTACTTTAATCATATACTTTTGATTTTCATCAAGCGTGTTATCATCAACGGGCGGCGCTGGCTGCTCCGTTGCAGCTGGATCCATACCAGCTGTAGGTTCTTGCTCGTTTAATACCTGAAAATATCTCTCAAAGAGTCTGTCCGTCTTCTTCATTATATATTAATAACTTTTTTGTTTTGACTTAAATGATGTTATAGCATTTTTAAGTCTATTTGTTACTGCTGTAAACTCATTTACAGCCTGTCTATCAACAACGTCCTTTTGTTTAACCACACGTTGAGCGTCTCTGTTGATAGGAGCAAATTTACCATTAACAGGTGGTTCTGTTGCTAGATCTTTAACATTACGATTAATAATTGATGATGGGTCCTCACTATCTTCCTCTCCTTCAACTACCGATAGTTTTAGAGTTTTGCCTCCTACATCCACCATAATATGTTCACCATTTGACGATACCTCAACACTATCAATTAAGTTAAATAGCTCAGCTAATTGCTGTATCATCTCCTGCTTACTACCACTATCAACTGGCACTGCTTGCTCTAATAATTTGAGAAATTTACTCATAAAGGTATTTATTTCAACAGCGCGAGTTTATTAGTACTATCTGCAAGTAAAGATTGCTCGACATACTTAAGGTTATGCGTCTTTGCAAAATCCTTTAATTTTTTTATAAAATTTTTAGGCTTATTAACACTGTTTATTTTTAATATTTTAAAAACCTTACTAACATACTGTAAATGTACTGTATCTACATTTCTTTTTTTAAAAAAGAAAGTAATCTGATCGTTAATAGTAGTCTTTTTTGCATCAACATAACACACAATGAAATTGTGGTAAAACAAGCTCTCTACATCCTTTAATGAAAGATCGTAACGTAAGCCTAGTATGTCACACTGATAGTATGTTTGAGCTAATGACTCTTCGATAATTTTATGAAGATCAATAACTTTACATTGTTGTGGGTCTGTGTTTTGGTCTAGATACACGTATGTTTATAATACCATTATAATACAGTTCGTTAAAAAGCACTTCTTTTTCTATCTGCATTTTTATTTCACTGTATGCTAGATCAAATTTTGACTCGCACCACTTTAATATTTCAAATGTAAAACTATCTTTACCGTGTAACTTAATATCTTCATTAAGCTCTCTACATGAAGACGTATATTCCTTCCAATCAGTCTCCTTTTCCTCGTGCCGCTTGTTCTTTTTACCCTTAAGAGGCTTTCTCTTTAACGTTGTTAAGCATTGCTTTTTACCAATATACTTTTTACCGTTAGCATTATTTGTTATCAAGTATATAAACCCATATGGCTTAACAATTTCTTGATTGTTTTCTAAGGAAAGTATCCAGTGTCCAAAATTTTCTTGCATTGACAGTTGATTTTATTTTTTTAAGTGTAAATAAATCTGAGGATTAAATGATAAAGATATAATCATTAAATTATTTTCTTTTAACTCTTTTACGTTTTTTGTTGTTAACTTTACCTTTTCTAGAGTATACACCTAATAACTTTGGTATTCTCGCATCACCTCGAGCATAAAAATCTGATCCAGATATACTATCATTTGAACCAGGAGATCCACCTAAAGCGTCAGATACTGTTATATCTTCATAAAACTGTTTAAATGTTTTTCGATCTTCCATTATAACTTTATTTATGCAGTGAAATTAACAATACCACATTATAGTTGATTTATTAGCAAACATGTTTATAATAATTATGTGGATTTAATAAAAAGATATAAGGATGAAATAGGTCAAGACCTTATTATTAATGATTTTAACATTAAAGAGGTACAACTACGATTACCGTCACGTAAGCATTTCTGGGCAGCTCGACTAATTGATGCTAAAATTGAATTATATTCACTGCAAAAAGCTAAGAAAAACCTAAAGAAACAGTTAGTTAAGCGTATTCAAGAAACGTCTCCTGTTAAATTAACACCTCAGTCTGCAGAATTTGCTGTAGAATCTTCAAATGAAATTAGTTCAATGAACG
>Ga0181356_1000290_pt1 | contig 21343 bp, 14 predicted proteins | sample Fa13VDMM110SN_FD_130104 | JGI IMG/M metagenome (GOLD analysis project Ga0181356, IMG submission 130104) | Freshwater viral communities from Lake Michigan, USA - Fa13.VD.MM110.S.N | ecosystem: Environmental > Aquatic > Freshwater > Lake | place: USA: Michigan | collected 2013-09-24 | reverse complement strand
CTTGTGCTGTGGCACTTGGAGTGTAGACCACGCTCAATCCCTCTGCCGTGGTAGGATTCACAGTTTTCAGTATCACATTGGTGGTACCAATGAAATTGGCATACCGATCCACTGACTCTGTGTTGCCTTCTGTGAATTCACCGTCACCTGCATCCGGATCGATTATTGAAGTTCTCACCGTGACCACTGTGGCAGAACCTGCTGCTGCGTCGGCCTTGGCCTCCAACTTGATGTTCATGCTGGTGTAGCTACCTGAGTCTTGTGTCAACTCCATGATGGTCTGATAACTTGTGGTCAGGTCATTGAATCCTATGTTGAATCCGTCCGTGGTCAGTGTCTCGCCGCTGCCCGATCTCGAAGATAGCTGTGATTTGATGTGAACGTCGCCCATTGCTGTGATTAAATCACTCACTGATGTATCTTTAGATGTGGCCGCTGTGCCAGCATTGGTGGTTCTCGTGACGTTGATCTGAATTTTTCCGCCCGCATTGAAGAAATAACGAGCTTGATTGGCATCGGTGAATGTGATAGAGTGTTCCACTACATGTGAGGTGGCCCATCTAGCACTTGAAGTTGAAGTTTGTAGAGCCGCCGATGTGCTGAGTGCCGTGGCATTGGGTGAACCATCTGATACAGATGCTGACAGTGTGGTCAGGTCAGCTATGAGAGCTGCCTTGACAGCAATAACATCTCCCGCTGCTTTGGCTGCTGTGGATGTTAGAGTGTCGTTGGTGTGATTGGTCACGTTGTCCATGGCTGCAAATAATGAGTTCCATTGTGCTGCCGCGATCTGCTCGCCAGCTGCCACGGAATTTAATTCTGTCTGGCCCAATCCTCTTGAAAGGGAGCCAGTTCCAAAAATCACGTTGATGCCTTTTGGTGTTCCTGTGCCGTTTAAAAAATTATTGTATTCATCGTCTAAAATTTGATCACCTACTACATAAGCCATATTATTTTACTCCTACCGCACATTCTGTTAGTTCTAACGCTGCATTATATTTATCACTGATCAGCCTGCCCACCACGTTAAATGCTGTGCATTCATCCAACTCCGCGACACGTGCTGCACCCGCAATATTGCTGGATACTATGCGGTCTCCCGCTTTGCCCTCACCTATTACCTTGACTCTAGCACGTCCCTTGAGTGCTATCATGGGATGGCTGGCATTATTGCCCGCGTCTTCGTTCATTAAGAAAGCAGGCTTGTCCGATACCACCCCGAAAACCCTGTGATCTAGTTCTTCTGTGCATTTGGTTATCTCTTTTGATCCTCCCAGCATCACCACGTCACCCACTTCCAACAGCATGTCTGCTGCATAACGCTCGGCCAAGTCAGCGTATCGTGCTGATGTAGAAGTAGCGTGTACTATATTTGCCCTGATGTCTACCAACACAGGAGAAGCAATGTCTCCCTGGTCTCTGAAAGCTGTCCATGCGCCGCCAGCGTTGCCTTGGGGCACACCTTCGGCGGAATATGTTGTGCCGTCATTTGCAAACGTTTCATCCCATACCCAAAATAAATTTTCTTGATGTGCGTTGCCGTCACCTCCTGCATCACTTCTTCTCACTTTCAATCCAGAATAATTAGGCATGGCAGCAGCACTAGAAATATTTCTATTCAATTCTATTATGTTGTCTTCAATAGACAGTGTCTGTGTTTCCACAACTACCTGCGTTCCTGTTATTGTCAACGTGCCTGCCACTGTGAGGTTTGGTATGCTGACGTGTCCTGTTGCTCCACTTATGGTCATCGCTGTGGTCTCTGCAGTACCACTTTTGTTGATCCTGAACAATATGTTTCCACCGTTGGTGTTGTTCTGCAACACTACATTGGAACCACCCGTGACTCCCAAAAATCCGTCTGAACTATTTCCGACAAGCAATCCATCATCTGTGGCCACAGAGAATTGAAAACTTGTGGACTCTGCTTGGCTAGTTTTTAAAAAATCACCAGTGGACAAACCACCAAATAATTCTGAATTGGTTGCAGTGCCTGTGAATTTGGCTCCAGTTATGGTTGTGGAGTTGAGTGTAATTCCCTTATTGATAGTAGTGAATCCTGTCAGTGCAGTCAATGGAGTGAAATTTTCTCTTGCAACGACTGCCACAATCTGATCGTCGACTGTGAGTTTCAAAATAGATTTCTGAACCCCCACGCTATCACGTATGCTGTCTGGAATAACTTGAGTAACACCCGTGCCGGATACTGTGGTAGGTCCGATCAACTGCCATGCGGTACCTGTGTAAACGTAAAGCTGACCGTTTCCCGTGTCGAACCACATGTCTCCAGCGTTGATGCCCGTGGGCCTGGTGCCGGCCACTGTGCTGCTGCCCACAGGTTTAAAAGTGCTTCCGTTCCACACCTTGATTTGATTTGTCAACGCATCATACCAAAGTTGTCCTTTAATCTTTTTTGCAGGCGCCGTGGTGTTGGCAAAGTTCTCTAATAATTTTACAAGGTTCTCATTTAATCTTTCACCAAATCCAGCATATCCTTTTCCGAACAGTGCCAGGTCTATGGTGGTGATGTCTACCGTGCCGTCTTTAAGCACTACAAGTTTTGCTCCGTCTGTTTTGTTAATGGTGTAAGACATTTACTTTAATTGCTTTCGTTATCTCTCACGTGGACTAAAAAACTTACATCACCTAATAATTTAATTAGTATTGCTGCCAGTTCCGGTGTAAGTGCTTGATCTATTTTTACAAGATCGTCCGCAGTCAAACTGAACTGATAATTCGCATTAATGTAATCAGCTACTTGTTGTTTTGTTATGGCCATTTTGTTTCTCCTTATTAATTATCCTATTTTTTGCTGTATATCGATAACCAGTTGTTGAATTTTCCCTGTGTAAAAGGCTTAGTAATTGCGCCCAACACATAGCAAGTACTCTCTCCGACCCATCTCACAAGTTTGCCCAGCATGTCACCTTTGTCTCTGGTTCCCATCTGATAGGCAATCTCATTTGCTCGGGATTGTGCAATAATTTTTATCACCTTTATCAACAACGAGTCAGTATTAGTTCTGTATTTCTTTTCCATATACTCCACTAGTGGGCAGGCCCATAACCAATAACCAATTTTTGTGTTATCGCTCAAGTATTGTACACTGAATTTAGTGTCGATAGCAAGATCTTGTGCAGAGAATAAACCATGATTCCTCAACCAGGTGCATATCACTCTACCGCTGGTCCCTTCCAGGGTCTCTACCATTATCAACACTTCTGCCATGGCGTCGGCATCTCTCCCGGCTCTTAAATGATCTAGTATTTTAGGCATGAATCTAGTGTAATATCCCGCCCATATCAATCTGTCGTTGCTGTGTATGCCTTTGATCATCGTGACCAAATTTTGTGCCCTGGTATAATATTCTACTATTGCCTCGGGCTGGACTTTGTCTCGCATCGTTATAAAGAGGCCGGCTTCTGCCATCGCAGCCGCTGACATCTTGTTCCTCTCGTCCTGCGTGAAGGATATATGTTTTTCCCTGTTGGGTATGTGATAGGCCCATACCATGTTGTAAACTAGGCAGTTGTCCTCGCGGCTGAGCAGCGTGGTTGCGCAATGATCTTCATCTCCATGTGTGATGCAGTCCTCACAGGCCTGTTTCTTTGCTAGATATTCTTCAACGCTTATTCCCATTTTATTTCACTCCCGCTATCAAGTACAGCACTCCGAACATCGCCCACATGGCATAACCAACAGCAACGTTTTTTGTTGGCTGATTGGTATGTTTGACGAACCTTCCCACTAGTCTGCTGACAGAGATTCCGATGTTCATAATATATCTTCCTGCTCTGTTGTCCTTATCTAAAACGCCCATCTTGTAGGCCATGTGCTCTGCCCATGGCGTAGCTATTCTTCTAGCCCATCTTGTGGCCATCAGTCTTTGCTTTTGGCTCCTTATATTCTTATCTTTTATCCAGAACATGCATTGTGGCCCTTCATTGCTCATCCAATCCACGACCACTCTGGCCCATTTTAGATAGCCATAGTATGCGTTGGGATCGGTCTGTCTCAACCAATGACCAAACAGCTCGTCCGCTTTGTAAATTTCATCTGATAGGTATCCTAACTCGTGTAACTTGGTACATATTATGGAGCATCCACCACCACCACCACCACCGCCTGCTGGAGTTGGTCCTGTTCCGGGGCCGCCCGAGTAGGGTCTTCCTGTACCATCCCCAAATACCGCGGAGGACTGCCAATTAAATCCTGTGTTGAATATGGCCTTCCATACCCCATTAATCTTGACATATCCAGCAGTTATTGTTTTCCAAATATTATCGCGTTTAAATTTTATCTCCTTAATACTTTTCCAAGAATTATCAATCTTTACTTTCATTTCCGCACTGATCGTAAAAATTATCACCACCTTGCCATTGGTTCCTGAGGCTCCTGCGTTTCCACCTCTACCTGCACCACCTGATGATCCGGCCGGCGTCTGGCCAGTCGCCACTGTTGCTGATCCTGTTGCGGGCGCAGTCACCGTGGCCAGCAACGAAGAACCGGAATATCCACCATTCGCCCCTGTGTCATTGTCATGGCTGTCTCCGCCAATTCCCCCGTTCACGCCTCCGCCACCTGCTCCACCGCCACCACCGTTTCCGTTGTGGGGTGTGCCATTCTCTCCCAATGTTATTGCCCCGACAGCAGAACTGGCACTGTGTGAGGCTATACCCGATGTGCCCTGGCTGTCTGCACCACCTCCACCACCTCCTCCACCACCACCGGCTACTACTACGTCGATGTTATTGATCTTTATTAAACTTGCGCCACCACCACCACCACCAGATCCCGATGTTCCTGTTGGTCCTGAACTGCCTCCCGTTGCTCCTGAATATCCTGTTATGCTCCTGCCATTGAACCCTCCCACCGCGCTGCCGCCGTTGGTTCCTCCTCCACCACCACCACCTGCCCCCACCACTATGGACTGGCCTACATGTGATGTTAGATCAATTTTAGAATGGGTGACATAATTTCCGCCGGCTCCTACACCGTTGTTTCCTGATGTTTCCTGCGCTCCACCTCCGCCTCCTCCTCCCCATATATGAACCTCCATGGACAGTGCGCCGGCCGGGATCGTCCCGGTCCATTTCAGACCATCGTAATCAAATGTGTATGAGTCGTTGAATGTATTTGTAGTTGATGGAGTGGCTGTCATGGAATTATGGCTCCCTTACAAACCAAAGATCCCCGTTACTTCCCTGTCCACTGTTTGGCGTACTAGTTTCTACATATCGTTTGCCAGCGATGCTGTTGCCCAAAGGATTGTTCACTGTGCCATCTATCGTGACGTAATCTCCACCCCATCTCTTGATAGACTCTGCCACTGCGCCCGTCGTGGGCACGTTTAAATTTGACGTGTCTGTGGCTGCCACTGCTCCAAGCGCTGCCAGCGTCATGCTGGTTACCTTGACGTTGCCTGCTCCGGTGGTCTTTAATACCTTGCCTTTGTTGGCGTCACCGTCCACTGTGGCGTCTGCGTCTCTGATGACCTGTGAATAGGAAGCATTGCTGCCTGCTTTCCAATATGAATCACTAACTGACCAAAACAATCTTGCGTCATCTGTCAAGGCATCTGTCTCTACTATTATACCCGCATCTGCTTGTAAGTTTCCTGTGTTCAATTTCAACCAGTTGTCGTCAATTACATTAATTGTGCTGGTGGTGTTGTTGTATTCCCCTGAAACAAATAAATTTCCTGTGATCTTAACGTTACCAGTGATGTCCAATGGCTCTGTGGGTGAAGAATTGAATATTCCCACTCTCGAATTGACTGCGTCGATCTTTATGGGCGTAATCGATGACCCACCTGAATTTACTTGAATCTCAATGTCACCGTCTTGAGTCATGTTGGCGATAGTTGCGTCTATGCCCGACACTGTCAATTGTAAATCGTTGGCTGCTCCAATTCTTAGACCACTGTCCGTTGAAATGGTCAGCACGCCCGCCATGGTCTGTGCTGCGTCTTTTCTCATGATGTTGCCGCCGGCAATCACTGTGCCAGATGGATTTGCTGTTCCTGAAATATTTAAATTAGCTGCGGTGGTAGTTGTGCCTGCGAAGGTGGCGCCCAGAGCGTTGCTCATCGTGATACCAGCGTATATTTCTGGGAATCCCGTAGGTGCTGATGCGGGAGTGAAAGTTAAAGAACTTAATACAGCCACTCTAGTGTTTTGATTGAACAAAGAGCTTATCACTCTGGCAGTTCCAAAACTGTCGTTGATGGTCTCTATCTTCCATCCGGACAGGGTCTGGCCTTTTGAAAATACTGGTGCTACCAGTTGCCATGTGCTGGAACTGGTTCTAAAATATAGTTGCTCATCATCACTGTCAATCCAAAGATCTCCCGCAGAAGATCCTGTGGGTTCTGCTGACTGCGATTTGGCACCACCGGTGGGTTTGAATGACGTGCCGTCATACACTTTCAATTGGTTGGTGTTGGTGTCAAACCATAACTCACCTCTCAACGGTGCAGATGGGCTGGCCGAAGCTGCTGAATTTTCTAATAATCGTACTAAATCTTCGTTGAGATATTCACCATATCCTGAATAACTCTTACCAAATAGATACAACGATGTGGTGTTGTCTATTGTGCCGTCTGTAATTGTGACTAGTTGTGATCCGTCTGTTTTGTTTACAATGTATGCCATACCGTATATTTATTTCATTACGCAAATAACGTTTTAAAGGGTTTTTGATAGAATTAAGTCAACTTGCTTGATATTAAACAAATACATATGTATAATAGCAAAATGAACCAAATAGATTCAGTACATGTGGAAATCACCAGCCGTTGCAACGCCAAATGCCCAATGTGTTCCAGAACTAATAACCCAATAATACTCAATAATCAGTCAGAAATATCCTACACCAATTTCATTAAATTTTTCCCAAAGGAATTCATTGGCCAGTTGAAAAAAATTAAGTTTTGTGGCAATTACGGCGATCCTGCTGTTGCACATGATCTAATACAGATTCATGAATATGTGTTGGAACACAACCCCACCATTATGATCACTCTCAGCACCAATGGTGGAGTACGAAACCCTGATTTTTGGGAAAAGTTAGGCAGCATCTATGCTCGAACTCCCCATTCGTTCGTGGAGTGGCACATCGACGGGCTAGAGGACACCAATCATATATATAGGATTGGTGTGCAATGGAAAAAACTGATGGACAATGCTAGGGCATTCATAGGTACAGGTGCCAACGCCAAGTGGTTCTTCATACCGTTCTTTCACAATGAGCATCAGGTAGAGTCAGCTGAGGACATATCTCGAGAGATGGGCTTTAGAGATTTCGTGTTGAAGATCTCGGCACGGTTCAAAGACTTCGATAGGCCCTTTGAGTATCGTGACGCAGAGAATAATAAAAAGAAAATATATCCCCCCACAGCGGACAGATTTGACATACAGGACATGCAGCACAAAGGCCCGCTGATCTGCCTGCACAAACACAGGAAAGAGATCTACGTGGACTCTTGGGGTAGACTGTTTCCCTGTTGCTGGACAGCATCATCTTTCAACAAACAGAATAACTGGTCGATATCGCACGATAAATATGCTATATCATTGCATCAACGTGATATTTTTGAAATATTAAACGACACTACATTTCAAGGATGGCTGGAAACGATGTATAAAAATGACAGATCTATTTGTCATCAACGCTGCACAGGATCGCAGGTACATGTGATTGAGGCAGATGGTATAAAGATTCCGCAGAAAACTCTGTGGCATTATAAAGAGGAAATTGACAATGGATAAGTCATATGTGTTAGGTAAAAATAGGACAGTGTTTGAAACTGCCGAGTTCCCGCAGATAGACAAAGATGAAAAAGTAGCCGTCATATTTGAAGGCGATGTAGAATCAACACTCATCGCTATCATAGCAAAAAAATTATATGGGATAGATCGAGTTGTTTTCATCAACGACAGATTGATTGCTTTCGATGGCACCATGGGTAAAAGCGACGCACATAAATTAGATATTTGTCACAACACTTTTAACCAAGGGGTAGAACGCTTGGGTGCTGTGCATACACTGAAAGTGGATACTGCAATTTATAAAAAAAATGGTAACCCAACTTTAGAATTCAAAAAATTAGTTGTACAAAAGTATAATGACAAAGTGAAATTTGTTTTATCGGGGCACAATAAGATTCATGAACAAAGCATCAACATGTTGAAAGCCTGCGGTTATGACCGAGACAAAATTACTAATGATAAACTGGAGCCATGGTTGGAAGCCAACAAGGATAGGTACAGTGAATTGCATGAATACGTGTTCAAGCAAAATGGTTACATATATGGTGTTAATCAGTACGTGGGGTTCGAGGCCATACTAGAAGATTTTTACATGTGTGTTAGACCTTTTAGAAATCTTACAACATCGGATGTGATCAACCTTTACCAAAAATTAGATGCTACCTATGAACTGTATAGGTCCAGCAGTTGCGATGTGGATCTTGGTAACTGTGGCATCTGCAGCAATTGTATCAAAAGAAAATACGCATTTAGTAATTCTTCAGTGGTAGATCTCACAAAATACACTTTTAATCAAGCGTAAAAAATTATATAATATCTAACACGATGTATGAAATAAAAGAATACCAAAAAGACATGGATCTTTCATTCTTTTATAAAAGATGCCAGCAAAAGGGATTCACAAACAATGACTCACAAAAGAGTCTGATCGACACGTTCGAAAAGCAAAAATTTTATAAATTATGGGTTTTATTTTATAACAATATGCCTGTGGGGACCACGGCAGCACATGATTTTGATGACGTCATGGGAGAAAATAGTTATAGGATATGTGTGCGGACATGTGTGTTGAGCGAACTACTGCCTATCAAGCATGTGAGAACTAAAGATGGCATCATCAATCATCAAAACATAGTGTCACAAATTTTCATACCAATCATCATCAATGCACTGCCTATAAAATGCGGCCTTTACATCACGTCATCAAAGAAAGATGAGGCCAGCATGAGGTTGGTGGACAGCATATGGGCAAGGCTGTTGATGAAACAAAAAAGTTTAAAAAAGATCAGAGACGTGCATTACAGAGGCACCGAACAGACTGTCTGGCAATTGGTGCCCAAAATTTTCTTAAAAAATTTATATCAACACCCTAGATGGCAATACAAGGTAGCAGTATGAACATAGTTTGTGTAAAATGGGGTGACAAATACTCTCCGGCATTCGTCAACAAGCTGTTCGCCATGGTGAAGAAAAATAGCTGCGGACAGGTTTTTGACTTTTACTGCTACACCGACAATCCCTCTGGATTGAATCACGATATAAAAACTATCAAGATAGAATCCGACCTAATTGGCTATTGGCCAAAAATAGAGCTTTTTAAACTGCTTGACAAGGATGTCAATATATTCTTTGATCTAGATGTGGTGATACTGAATCCTTTGGAAAGATTGTTTTCTGTGAAAACAAGAACAGTTTCCATATTGTACTCTCAGTGGAAAGAGGGTTTCCTACTGCCGCACAAGAAAACCACGCCCGAAGACAGATACCCCACACAGTACAACTCCTCCATCATGAAATGGCAGGGCACGCAGGGACATGAGATATACAACTACTTCCAAAAAAACAAGGACATGATATTGTTCAAGTATCGAGGCATCGATCGCTATCTATATCACGAGCCAGTGCAGATAGATCTATTGCCCACCGGCATCGCATATTCCTATTGGAAAGGGGTCAAGTATGGCAAGGACACCACTCCACAAAAGCTGAGATCAGATTATGAGGTGTGCATATTGAACAACGGCCCAAAACAGGATGAGGTCGATTCATGGGTCAAGGATTATTGGATAGAATGAAAATCATAGCTGTCAGGATAGGCACAAGATATGGACCAGAGTATGAGAGATATCTGGAATCCAAACTGCCCGAATATGAGTTCCACTGGATCAGAGAGCCCATGGCTGACAACATCAAACTGCAGTGGAACAAGATGTACGGCATGACTCTGGAACAGGACGAACCCATCTGCGTAATGGACATTGACGTGTTGCTGATCAATGATTATAAAAAAATATTCGAATATCCAGTGGCGCCAGGACAGTTCCTCGCGGCGCCAGGATGGTGGAGAGACAAGACCGGTGAAAAGAATAGATTCAATATTAATGGTGGATTTTACAAGTATCATCCGCGAGACTGCCATTACATCTATGAAAAATTCATTGCTGATCCCGAGCACTGGCAAAGGAAGTATATCGAGGAAGGATTCACTAGTGGTCCGGTCAATGGCGAGCAGCATTTTATAGAGGACTCCGTGAAAGAAAAACTAGAATTGATCACATTGCCAGATGCGTGGGTATGCAGGATGGAGGCAAGATCTAAACCTTTTTCAAGGCATACACTGATCAATCTTAATAAAAAATATAATGAGATAACCGGAAATCCCTACATGTTCCTTGGTAATGAATTTTATCCCGACGTCAAATTCGTGCATTTCACGCACATGAATAATCATCCCCATGAGTGGGAAAAATACAATCTATTCGTATAAAAATTTGCCTGCTATGTGTAGAGATTCTAGCGGAGTCTTGGCTTCTCTGAGTTTTTTCTTTAATTCTGTGTTGATAGATTGAGTCACAGCAGGCAAGTCAAATATTTTTGACTTTATGTTGAAAAGCAGGTCAGTGCCTGTATCTCCCGCGGGGGGATTGAACAGATGATCAACTATCAATTTGTCCTGCGGATTGGTCACTGCCGGATCATAGATCAGGCCATACTTCAATGCTATGTCCTTTACCACCATCTCAAAATTTTGACTGGCTAATTTTCTCTTTTGATCCGTCATCATAGAGATCTCATCAGGAGTGTATGTATCCAATAGTTTTTTGTAATTCGCATCGACGAGATCTGGTTTTATAGCTATCTCTGTATGACCTTTGGTCTCGTTGTCATACCATAGTGCCAATATAAGGTTCTGCTTGCTGCTGGAATAGGCTGCATGTGTGAAACGACCATTGTCAAGAATCATTATGATTTCTGTACTTTAAGAGTATATGTATCAATGGTCACCGGTGAGCCATCCGGGAATTCCTGTGCTCTGTAATCGTCACCACCAACCTGCTGCGTTTGATAGTTTCCGCTGCCGGATAGGCGTGTGTCGGTCATCGCGCTGCCACAGGTCGTGCCTGCACCATTGATAGAATATCTCAATTTCAGTCCACTCACGTTGGCAATCGCATATCGCATCACATTTTGAAATGTTGTTTTCCAACTGGCTGCATCTGGCAATATTATGTTTCCTGTAGGAGTTAATTTTGCTGGTGTGGTATAAGCGGGAGTTGTATGAATTTTTTTGTGTAGATAATAATTTTGTATGACTTGTGTGGTTGTAGAGTCTTCGATTTCTGGAATTTCCGCTGCATTATAGCCTGCAGGGTCAGCTCTAGTGTCTGTGAATATTGGGGTGCTGGAGCCACTGACTTCTGTGTATCCTGCCACGCCGGCACTGGTGCTTATGATGTATATTTCTTCTGGTGTGAGTACTTCAGTGGTAGAGCCATCGAGGCTGTAACTGCGGTAGGCCGATGTATCTGGATCAGCAATAAACGTATCCAACACGTCCTGTAATGTCATAGATTTGATCTCTGGAATGCCGGCTGCAGACACACCATAATATATGGGGTAATCCACGCTGTTCGCGTTTGACGGAACAGCAATATTGGCCACAGTCTGCGTGATGCGGCTGTAACCCACTTGTGTCATTTGAGGTTCCTGTGTCTCTCCTTCTCCGGGGAACGTTGCTGTTCCCGATGCATAAGCGCCCGCGATCAATCTGGTGTCTATCATGTTGCCCAGGCTTCCGCCGCTGCCCACAACAGTCAATGCTACCGACGGTGATTCTATGTAATAGTGTCTGAATGCGTCCCTGATCTGATCGATCTGCAGGGTGGTCATCTCTTGCAATATTGGTTGCGTGGTGCTGCCATCCTGATGATAGTAAAGAGGTGTTCTAACGGTCATAAAAATACAAGTTGTACACTATAATAAACAAATAATTGAACATTGTCAATATTTAAAAAATATGTTAGGTATCAATTCCAGGGGCAAATAGTTGTGTGAGAATTGCGCCAGAGGAATTACGTATTTGTAAATTTACTTTGCTTTTGAACATATTCCCACTAATCGTTGCATTGCCATTTGTGTCACCCGTGGTAATCACCGTGCCAGATCTGTTAGGCAAAGTTATTGTATTTAGATTGGTGGGTTCTGCAGCTGTCAGCACTGTTTTATTGCTGTCGGAATTATTTCCATCAAATTGCACTGTGGCTCCGCTCACAAGCTCAAAATCATCAGTGATAATTGGTCCTGTGAATGACCCTGTGAAGGCCGTGGCATTCACTGTGCCCACCACGTCTAATGGCGTTGTAGGAGTTGCTGTTCCAATGCCCACTCTGGCAGTACCCCCGTCTAATGTCATCACCGTGGTCACTGCACCACTCTTCTTTACTACGAAATTAAGATCTGCGTTGTTGGTGGTGTTGGTGATTGACACGCTGCCGTTGGTTTCTATTGCTAATTTAAAATCGTCATCAGCACCTACCACCAATCCTGCATCATTCTTGATGTTGAGCTGTCCTGACAAAGCTCCGCCAGATTTTAAGAAATAAACACTGGGATCCACCCCCGCCAAACTAGCAGCGCTAGTGGCGTTGCCCACGAATGCCACACCTGCTATGTCTTCTGTCAGTGTGATTCCTTTTTTGATTGTGGGGAAACCTGGTATTACAATTTTTGGAACAAACTGATCATCGCTGATAATCGCGATCAGCACGTTGTTGTTTTTTAATTTGGTTATGTTTTTTGACTGATCTGTTGATGACAATATGGTGTCAAAAGAAAATCCGCTTTCGGTGCTGGTGGGCGGTCCCACTAAAATGTCTTCACCACCATTGTTCACATATAATTGCTGAGTGGATGAATTGAACCATAGATCTCCCGCTGACAACCCCGCAGGTGAAGTAGCAGTATAGTTTGCCCCACCAACTGGTTGGAACGCAGTGCCCGTGAATACTTTGAGTTTCTGAGATAGGGAATCATACCATAGCTGACCTTTGATGGGTTTGATAGGAGCTGTGGTGCTGCTAAAATTTTCTAAGATATGTACAAAATTTTCTGCCACTACCTCACCATACCCAGCATATCCTTTACCTATCAAGGCTATGTCTGTCTGTGTGTTAAGCACAGCGTCTTGAACTACATATTGATTGGGTGATTCACTTGGATCTGTTTTGTTAACTGTGTATGGCATCTAAATTATTCCGTAAATGTTGTTAGTGACTGTATCCTCAACGTGTAATCTATCTGTATCAATCTATTCAAACTCTTCTGCACGGGGTGAAATATCACATGTGTCAATAATTTGTTAGTGGTGCCATTCTCAGTGCCTTCCCAAGATTTTAATCCCAATTCATCAAACACAAAGGTGTCATTGAAATCGGTGGTGTTGTCAAAGGCAGCCTGTCCGGCTGGTTCGCCGTAGTCCAATGTGCAGGTAACGATTATATCAGAAAATTTATTTCCGGTAGTGTGTCTCACTTCCATCTTGTTTCTGGTAGTGTCCTTATTTGAGGTAGAGTTATTGTCTACCACTTTATAATATGTCTGATTGTAAAGAGTGGCGTTGCTGCCCGAGGTGTTTGGAGTCAGGTACGTAATTATTCCTGTTGGGTCCACTGTTGTTCCGCCATTGCCGAATGACATCTCATGTATGAATCCTGTGGTCTTATGTGCCAAGCTATTGGCAAGTGCAATACTGATGTTCTCGTAGTGTATGGCATTTCTTTTATCCACTATCACTTCACCTGTACTAGGATCCCATATTTTGATGTGTCCCTCTACCTTGATCCCTGAATTATCTTGGGGCTTAGATTCTTTCATTGCTTCATTGGTTGGTTCTTGTTTTGCTGGTTCTGTCATTTCGTTGTATTTATTCAGGTACATTTGTTGGTTCTCCTGCTATGAATTTGGCCTGTGCTGTATTGGATTTTCCCAATCCTTTACCATCAGCAGCCGTGGTTACACCCCTATTATACCATATCTGTCCTCTTTTTTGTATAATTTTTACTTCCGTACCTGATGCAGGTTGCTGATTAAGTGTGATGTTCGCAGTGCTGCCGTCAACTAGGAAGTTAGTGGTGCTGTCTTCATTTCGATATGGTAATCTTTTACCCCCAATAAACACATCAATCTCATTGGGAGAGATTACCGGCTGGGACGTGATGAATGCTGTGGTTGAGCCATCCGCGATGTGTTTCTTGGTGTATATGGTGTCAGCGTAAGGCACAGTCTGTTGTCCAGATGAATCAACTACTTCTGTTCCAGCACTATGATTTTTTATCGCCGTGCCTAGGGTACCCCTTCTTATATTAGATAGAACATTTCCATCCTTGTACAGGTATTCTATTCTCTCATCACCAATGAAGATCACTCCAGGGAGTAATGAGCTGCCATCTGTTTTTTTCAACACACTGCCATCTACCACTGTGATTGTTTTGTCATTCAATAGTAGGTTAGATGCCAGCTTGGTTGTGTTGGTTTGACTAATTCTCTTGTAGAATGTTCTGTTTAGCATGTCTTTGAATATTCTAAATCCTGTTGAGAAATTATTTCCTTCAACGGCAAAATACATTACATCTATCCTTTGATTAGAGTGCATTGATCTGCCTATTGTAATTTTATTTCCTGTCAACGTCCAATCAAAATTTTGTACCAGCACCTCTCCATCCAACCAAACAAAGACATAATCATTGTTCAAGGGAGTGCCAAAGAGATAGAACTCTCCCGAGCTGTTGCCCTTGAAAACTTCTCTTCTCTGATTCATTCCCACGGCGTTGTTGAACGTGGTTGCGGTGACTATATCTCCCTGTGCTAGAGTGATGCCGTCTACTGCCATGTTGTCTGGTTGTAACACTATCTGATCATTTTTGTCAAAATAATGCGTGCCCACTAGAGTGGATATGGCAATCAGATCCCCCGGGGTGGGAGCAACGATAAAAGTAATTGCTTTGGTGTCGATGTTCACTAGATAATCGGAAAATTGATCTTTCTTTATCCCATTAATGTATACTCTTACTCTGGCCGGATCAATTGGTGCTGTTCCTGGATTACGCAACAATCCAATTCTGTACACGCTGACCACTGTGCCGGTTCCCGATGTTGCCCTAGCTTTCAATGACACTGTTGCGCCATCGATAGATCCACTAAAGAATAATTGATCCGATGTCTTGGTGCTGAGATGCGGTCCGGTGCTGGTGAACACTGTGCTTCCGTGAGATACCAATGTGCATTCAGAGATAGATGCCGATCCCTCGCTTGCGTTGTATGCCGACACGATGTAGTGAGCACCGATATAATCTGTAGTTTGAAAATTGTCAATGGCTGTGTCGCTGCTGTTAATCACTGTGGTCCCGGAAAAATTATTTCCATCTCCAGAGTCTAGCTCACTTAATAATATCCTATAACCTGAAACCCTGCATACCCCATCATTGGAGGTCAATTTTAATCTGACCTGTCCTGCGCTTATATCTGTTGTCACGGTCACCATTTCAGAAGCCCCGGTGTTTACCAAATTATAGGAAGTTACGTATGAATTAGTGTCATCATGCACCACCACCACTTCGAGGTTACTTCTTTTTATAGGTGCCGAGACTGATTCCACAGATATGAAATATTTGGCGGCTCTGTTAGATGCTCCACCCCAAGAATCAAAAACAGATGCTGTGACTCCCACGGAGTTATTGACGAGAGTGATTACTTTGGCTCCTGCTGTGGCTGTTGTGTTGTCGCCCAGTCCAATCCTGTAGTATGCGATTGAATTCAATACACTGCTGCCCGTACCAACTAGATTGGCTATTCCCGCTGTGATGTCAGCGTCTGTTGTGAGTTGATTCGCTATACCTACCGGCGTCAATGCCGACGTGGTCACAAATGCACTAGTATCATCATGCACCAAGGAGTATTTGGCCGTTGACAATTCTCCACTGACTTCTTCTCTCGTGATCGCCATGTACCAGGCACTGTTGTACTGTGCCACAGGCCATGAATCCATCGTTGTAGGTGTGTTGAGGATGCCCTCTTTTTCACCATTTATAACGTCGCTGTATGCAGAGGATGTGCTGCCGTCCTCTGTTGAGCCCGCATATGTCAAGAAAGAAAAAGTATTGCTGGATCCGTCACCTACGTAGTAAGTGTTGTCAGGTCCCCGCAGTATTTTTCCTTGATGTTCCAAGAGAGTCAGGCTTGAGAAAGGTCCTGTTGATCCTGCAGGATATGATAATGTGTAAGCACTGGTGCTGCCGTCATACACAATTTGTTGTGATCTTATTTCAGCATGGGCTCTGCCGCTGCCTGATGCCTGATTGAATGATGCTATCTGTACGCTGGTTCCCGCCGATGGTACCAAGGCAGTTGAACCATCTCCAGTGTGCAAGTTCACAACGATGTTTCTACCACTCATGGTGTAGGTGTAATCTGTAGTAGGCACACCGTTTACCGTGACAAACAATTGGCTCATTGAGCTGTCTAATTGATATGTTTCTCTACTTTTTGTCCTGAATGAATATGTGGAACCATCTCCCACGAAAGTGTCAAGTACCATATAATTGCTGCCTGATATTGCAAAACTCTTAATTGAGATGACATCATCTGCCGTAGGTGCAGTTGCAAATGTTATTGTTTTGTTTTGCACGTTCACTGTGTATTGGGAATTTAAAGTTTGTGTAAATCCATTGATCGATACAACTATAGATGATTGCGTGCCCGCCAATTGTCCTATCGAGAACACTGTAGTGGATGCATCACCTATATAATTTTTTTGTATGATAAAGGGCACACCCGACGTTGGCGCTGTGTATACACGTATATCCAACGTATCAAATATGCTGCCAGGTAAATTTTCTTCCGGTGAATAACTTGTTTCGGGGGTTAGAAAAGCATCTCCCTCTACGATGATATCTGTTGGTGATACTCCGAGAGCTGACTTGAATAAGCCACCGCTGATCAATGAATCCAATGTTTTGTCATCAGTGGGTGTCAACACGCCATCATCATCAAAAGGTATTAATTCAATTATTGTGCTAGCCGGTGGTGCACTTCCATTATCTCCCAGGATAGTAAATATTTTTGTTGTGCCGTCTCCTCTTAGAACTTGGCTTCTCTGTCTTATCCTGTTGACATTGGCCGAGGACACGGGATATTGAGCTGAGGAGTCACTTATATCGGTAAAATATACTGTGTATACGTCCGTTGGCAACGGAGCAAAGTCAAAAGTGAAGTTAGTTGTAGAGCCATCTCCATAGAACACTTTCACTCTGGATAGACCAAAACCATCCCATACCAAATCATACCACGGAGATCTATCCCAACCTTGACCTTCATCGAATGCAAGTCCTGTGACCATGACTCCACCATAGTCCACTCCCGTCATGACCTGTGATAATTCATTTCCCGGCATGCCGGACTCGGGGGCATACAGTCCCAACGTCCTCTCTGCTGCAGTGATATACGGCTCGTCTCCCCTCAGCGCCAAAAGGTAGGCCAATCCTTCATCAAAAATGGCAGTGCTTACATAGGTAGCATTTACCTTGTAAAGTTTGTTCTCATATCTAATTAAATCATTGAATGCATATGTGGTATTTTGTGTCCATGTTCTTACAGTGGCAGTTGACTGCACTCGGTCAAATTTGATCGTGGTGCTGATATCCCTTACTAGATCATTTCTAAGATTTGCATATGCTTTTGCTGTGTTGGATGGGGAAACTCCATTGGCTCCTCCACCTGTGATGATGACGCTAGGTGTTGATGTATAATTTTTCCCTGGGGTCAACACAACTATCCGAGATACTGCACCTTCTTTGATTACTGCTCGAGCCGTGGCATGAGTAACATCACTCAATGTGTAAACTTCATATCCGGCGGGCCTATCTGATATTGCAATACCTTGACCCGTGGTAGGCATATAGAAATCAATCGCTGGAAACTCTTCAAATTTGAACGCTGTGCTAGAGCCACTCCCACCGGCCTGCGAATCAGCAAGATTGGCATCTACCTGCGCGGTGTAGAGAGGATGGAAGTATCCAAATGTGCCGGAAGATGCTCCCATTTTGCTTGTGCCCAACACAGTGAATGGTCCAACTGTTCTTGTTGTTCCTCCAACCAATGTGACCGTTGGAGCCGTACTGTAACCGCTGCCACCATTTACTACAGTGATAGTTTCTACATATTTTTTATAATTGTCTCTCCAGAAACGGTATGGATATGTGCTGAGCACACCAACGTCGGTAGATATATCAACGTTTCTAAACTTGTTTCCATCATATAAAGACGGCAGATCAAAATCAGTGTAGATTCCATCTTGGTTTTCAAAACTAGTATAGCCTAATTTATATTCCCTGATCTTAGAGTGATAAGGCTTAACTTCATTGATGTAGTCTTCAACATAATCCTCTGTGTTAACTCTGAAACTTTTTCTTTGGTCGAGTTCTCGCAGGATGTTTGATACATTTAAGAATGCTGTCTTATTCAGCCAATCAACATACTTTTGCTGTTCCAATACCTTTCTTAATCCTATAAAAAATATGTTGTTGTATTCAATTTTTAGATCTCCTATGAATATATCATCTCTTATGGCAGTGAATATTTTCCTCAATTCTAACTTAGGTTCACTATCATAAAAATTAGCATCAAAGGCATCCTTGCCATCAAATCCAGTATTATCTATTGAGTAATCATACAGTGAGGTATTAAGTTTAATGGTTCCATTCTGTGTGGCAATATTCTTGAATCCGCTAGTGGTGCTTTCAAATATTTTCCAACCGCCGGTATCAGACGTTAAAACTTTGACATAGTTACCTAAAGGTAGTGTGAGTGCATCTAGTTGGTACTGATTGGTTAATTGTTTGCTTATTACGATATTTTTGTTGAATGATACATCATACCAATCAATACGTTCATAGTATGCACTGGTTTTAAATGTTTGTAGTCTTGTTCTTACCCACTCTTGTCCGTTCCATTTATAAATGGCCCAGAAGCCTTTGCTAAATTTGCTATCATTCTTCACCAATACATTTGTTGTTCCACTGATATCTCTGGTGTCAATGAACGTTAAGTCATCATAAGTTTCAACCGTACTATCCCATTCTCCGGATATTAAAGTTGGTTCGGCCTCAGATGAATTCAAATTATTATATCTAATGGTGTCTGCCAACTGTGCCGTTTCTAATACTTTATTTACGTAATCAATAATTTCTTTTAGTGCAGAAAATCTATCTAAGTACCAGCTCTGCCTTGGTCTGATCTTGTTTCCATATCTTTGGTTTAAAGGCAAAGCGATATCTGGCACTTCATTGCCACTCTCATCACTGCCAATTAAACTGTCCCACCACTTCTTCTCAATCTGCTCAGCCGGAGCATCGTCCTTGTCACCTTCTTTTATAAGTTTCCATACGTAATGAACATCACCTTCTTTCACCGTATCTTTATATGTCACGTTCAATACAGTGTTATCGCTACTGATATCATTTATTAGGTTGAATAAAATTAATTTATTTTTTCCAGACACTGCGAAATGTTTTATGTCCGATCCTTTCGGATTAGATATTATGTTAGAAATATATCCTGTGGTATTTTTTCTATTCACTACGCTTCTGCTGCTGTTAGGTAAGAACACATTATTCTTTACCCAGTAGTAATAATAATTTACGAATCCGTCTAATCGAGAATCATATTTTTGTCTCACAGTTAAGACACTGTTGTCTGGATAGAGTGGACGACCGGATATCTTTTGGCTCAGCCCAACTGCGCTGTCTGCGAATGTGTCCCATTCCGATGGTAGCAGTGTAGTTTCTATCCATTCGTATACGTCAATACTGCTGCCAGGAAAAAGTTTGCCCCAGTTCTTAGTTCTATATTCTTGATCACCCTGCTCATACCATATCCATCGCACTTTTCCGAGATCCCACCAAACCTCTCCTATGTGTTCTTCTGCCCAGGCGCTAGCGGGTTTGACTGTGACCCCCTCTGTGCCTAAATTGTAGATTGCCGGATCCCATTCGGTTTTATAATTAATTTCTCTATCTGCCAAACCTAATATTCTACCTTTTACAGGATCGAAGTAGTCCATGTATGATTTAATTTTTTGTGCAGCACGATCAAATATGAAGGCAGAATCTATTAATCGTTCATCAATCAATGGTTCTTCTTCCTGCAACACCTCCCAGCTAAAAGATCTAGGTTTTTTTAGATCAAACACAACAACCATACCATCATTTTCGCGTGTGGAAATGTCATTCTTTGCAGAATCTTCTCCCGGTGCTCCGACAAATACAGTATTATCAATCACATGCACTGCTCTGCCAAAATCATCATTGGATGATGTCCTATCGGATATTAATTTGCCATCTATTATAAATCTATCATTGTATTTGGTGGCTGTAAATACTCCCCCAGATCCGATGTTATCATCGATCAGTTGTGTGTCTTGCAGGTCAAATGTTGTCAACCCTCTGTCCAATAACATCACGCGACTGTTCGAAAACTTTTCAGCCCCAAGGACCAACCTATCACCAGCATGATTAATATGAACCGTTGATCCAAAACGCATATTGGTAGCTGACTCGGGAGAATCAATTGTTTGATGCAGGGTGTATGTGTTGGTAGATCCATCTAGATTCCATTTATAAATGTAAACTGTCCCCACATCCGCCTGTTGTAAAATATCTCTGCCCGGGGCGGAAATTACCAGCGTTCTCCCATCTTTACTCATGGACAGGTCCTCGCCGAAGGAAGTGTTTAATGTGCTATCACCCGAAGATACTCCTTTTAAAGTTTGCACATGAGTGAATCCCGGAATAGTGCTGCTATCGTTGCTTGGACTGGTTCGTACAAAAATTTCTACCATGCCCGCATCATCTGGACTCACGCTTGACACTGCCAATATATCGCCATTGTCATTGAGGGCCATCCTATGACCAAATCTCTTGTTGGCTCCAGATTGGCTGCTGATTACGTTGTTGTCCTGTGTCCATGCAGCTTCTGCACTGTCTCCTACCGGAGTATATGTGTATATGTAAACTATTCCCGTGTCATTGGCATATCCGGGGGCTCCGACTAAAAGATATTTCTGTCTGGTATCTCTATCGCTGTTCTCTGTTGATTCTGCTATTGCATGCGACCAACCAAATTGCATGTTGGGCGTGTTGCTGCTATCTTCTGCTGGTTTGATTGTGCTGAATTCTTCATATGATCTTGTGACATTGTCCCAGATGTATATCTTGACCAACCCAGCATTTGGCATCGATGAT
>Ga0181356_1000288_pt1 | contig 21458 bp, 33 predicted proteins | sample Fa13VDMM110SN_FD_130104 | JGI IMG/M metagenome (GOLD analysis project Ga0181356, IMG submission 130104) | Freshwater viral communities from Lake Michigan, USA - Fa13.VD.MM110.S.N | ecosystem: Environmental > Aquatic > Freshwater > Lake | place: USA: Michigan | collected 2013-09-24 | reverse complement strand
TTCGCCTATGGAAACAGACATTAGTTGGCACACAGACGGCCACATTATCGAGTTCATACTAGATAAGTCGAACCTTATCGTATCGGGCTTTACGTGCCCTAGCACGGAAGGTGAATGCAGGAACAAGCACGGCATATGCGTCGTGAAGCTCTTTGTTGATATGTACGGCATGGAATGCAATGTAGGTGTTGCCTCCATACATCGTTCTATGGAGTTTGCTTGGGCGTTCATGGGGGAAATGGACGACCCGCTAGAAAGCTCTCAAGTCTGGATTATCCCTATCGACGACGACATCTTTTCTGCTTGGGCAACAGCCCAGAATCAGAATGGCACTTCCTGAGCTATCCCTATAACTCGTGAAAGTATCGCGATATCAGGCAGCTCGAGAAATTGTGAAACGTTCACTGAGTAGTGATTTCGCCCTTTGACTTTTGTCTTTGCTATAAGACCTGTAGAAGCCAATGATTTTATGGTCTTTTGCACAGCAGCTTCAGAAATACCTAGATAGATAGACAATGCTCGCTGTGTCATGGTCGGTTCTTGAATCAGTGTTACAAGCATGCGCGCAGGCGCAGTAAGTATTGACAACTTCGCTGATGGGTAGTTGATAGCAGTACCAGAGATTGCTTTTGCTATTTCCATAGCCATCTGCTCTGAAGACATGTTGTTGTCCATACCTCGTTTAACCAACATTTCAATAGGTCCAGTCAACCCACCAAGTTCATGTTTACGCTTATCCACAAATTACCTTCTCTATGGTTGACACCCTCATACTAGTCATGTATATAGTAGTGTTGCAAACATCGTCGAACGATGAGGAAGCAGAGGACACCATGAGCGTACAGAACAAACAAGTAGAAGCAACACCAAAGTTCTCTCGTCTAAAGGAAAACTTACTAAGTCTTTCTTCTAACGAAAGTGCCGGCGCGTGTGTTGTTGGAAAGATAGCCAATTCGCTTGACGAGGAAACCCGTCAGGCGTTTTTTGCTGTTATGGCCAGTACGGCATCATCCAATTCAATCGCTAACACTCTCCGTGAAGAAGGGCTAGTAGTAGCTCGCTCTACGGTTGTACAAAAGCGAGCATGTTTCACTGAGGGCGGGTCCCATATGTGTGCATGCTTTCCAAACCTCTATACAGGAGAAGTAAAATGACAGAAAAGAAACTGACTGGAAAGCTTACTAAGCTTGCCACCAAAGAAAAAGTCGACTCCCAAAAGGCAAAAGTCTTGGGTGATATCGCCCAGATGCTGGAGCGTAAAAACATCAGCCTGGATGACATCGGTAGTATTCAGCGCGTTTCCCTCTACCAGTCACTGACAAAAAACGAAGAGGGAGAGGCAGAAATCCATGATTTGGTCGCTCTGCAGTTCTCGCCGGCCTTCGAAGACGGCCCCAAATGGCCCGTTATACAGCAGGGACCCTCTATACAAGTACCAAAAGTCAAGGGTTCCAAGAAAGCCAATAAGGGCTTCAAGACCTGTGTGATAGTGCCTGATATCCAGATTGGTTATTTCCGTAATTCCGATGGCAAACTGGAGCCGACTCACGACGAGCGTGCTATCAGTATCGCTCTACAGATTATCGAGGACCTAAATCCAGAGTTAATCGTCTGTGTAGGCGACAACTTGGACCTTCCTGAGATGGGTAAGTACTTGACATACCCTTCTTTCCAGCAAACTACCCAGGCATCTATTGACGCTGCAACCACTCTTTGTGCTCAAATGCGCGCGGCTGCACCAAACGCAGTCATCAAATGGCTTGCGGGAAACCACGAAGAAAGACTTCCTAAGTACCTTCTTGTCAATGCAGCTGCAGCATATGGACTCCGCAAGGGCAATACTCCCAAGGACTGGCCAGTAATGACTGTTCCTTACCTGTGTCGTATGGAAGAGTACGGAGTAGATTTCCTCCCAGGATACCCAGCTAGCCACTACTGGATTAACGAAAAGCTTAGAGTTATCCACGGCGACCGTGTCAACTCGAGCGGTGTCACAGCAACCCGCTATCTCAACAATGAAAAGGTATCCGTTCTCTATGGACACATCCACCGTATCGAAATGGCTTTCAAGACTCGTGAAGACTTTGACGGTGCACGCACTGTCATGGCGGCTAGCGCTGGATGCCTTGCCCGCATTGATGGGGCTATTCCTTCTACTAAAGGCGGGGTTGACCTAGACGGTCGCCCGCTTGTTCGCCACGAAGACTGGCAACAGGGACTTGGAGTAGTTACCTACGAGGACAAAGGCGAGCATCGGTTTTCATATGAAACTGTTCACATCTATAACGGATGGGGTCAATACCGTGGAACAGAGTACAAGGGTTAAGGATAAACGAAGCCCCAATTATCCCTGCAATGTTCCCAAATGCTGGATACATGTAAGGGAAAGAGAGAACTACTCCAGATGACAACCATAATAGGAATACAGGGAGACGACTACTCCCTTATAGTGGCTGACTCTCGCATCTCCGATATTGATAGAGACGGTGACGTTCTACAGATAAGCACTCTGGCTACAGGGTTCAATAAGGTGGCCAGTTCTAAACAGTTCCTTATTGGTGCTGCAGGCGACCTAAGGGCTATCAACCTTCTCCATCACGCCTTCGTACCGTCTACACCCCCTACTGTTACGGGAAAGAAGCTGGATGCGTACATAACTGTCAAGTTTATCCCTGAACTACGCGCCTGCTTTGACTTGCATGGGTACTCCCTTCCAGAGAGAGACTCGAGCAATCACATAGCCGAACAGGGCTCGACCATCATGTGTTCCATAAACGGGAGCATCTACATCATCGACAGTGACTACTCCTGGATAGTAGAACAGTCAGGAATGTACGCAATAGGCAGTGGCGGAGCATATGCGCTTGGCGCGTTACACGCCCTCGCCGGCGGGAAAAAGCTAGAACTGCAACAGGCGAAGAGGATTGCCTTAAAAGCGATTGCCATAGCAGCGAAGTATGACCCCTGTACTGGGGCTCCGTACTCTACACACACACAAGACACGCCTACATCAACACGACAAGTAGGGAAAAGTGGCACGAGAACTACCCAGTAAAAAACTATCCGAAGAAGAAGTACCTGAAGTTCCTTCCGAACTAGAGATACAAACTAAAGGTTGGATGCACTACGCTAACTGTAAGGGACAGACGTTCACGATGTTTCCCAAGGCGCATAAGGATATTAGCTACATCATCGGTGCTAGAGCCCTGTGCGATAAGTGCCCTGTGAGAGAGAGATGCTTAGACTACGCAGTGGAGTTCCCAGTAGCCGACATGCACGGTATCTGGGCTGGGATGACGAGTAGACAGTTAGCGGCAGAACAGAGACGTAGAGGCGTCGGACCTATTAGACCTACGCTGTCTCAAATGTGGGGAGACCGCTAAAAAGGTCCCTAGTTACCCCGCACGCCGCATTTTTTACAGAACTGCATATTTTGTAGTTGCTGCCACTCGGGTTCGCAGTCAGTTCGTCCACAGGGTTGCGTAAGTTTCTCGCCCGCCATGTACGCGTGTATCTGGTCAGCAGTGGTTGGAATGCGACTAGTGGGGTCTGGTGCCGGCGGTAGGCCCTTCTCTTCCCTGAGAGCCTTCAGGATGACCGCAGAGAGCCACTGGTTGATGCTGGCGTCCTTCGAGGCGCAGTGCTCTACTAGTTGGTTCTTGAGCCAGCCAGGAACGCGTATGACGATGTTGTACTTACCGTCTGGCTTACTGGCTCGTAGAGGCTTCCGAGACATCTCTCTGCACTAGCGTCAAGAGATACTCGGTGATTGTCATGTCGTATCCATCAGCCACATCGACGATGAGGTTTTTCATCTCCGTCGGGATGCGGATGGTGATTGTGGTGGAATCGCCGGCTGCATGTTTTGCCGGTCTTCCCATTCTCTTGCGCATGCAGGAAGACTAGTCTAGTTCTCTACTCCGTAGTGGAGGGCTTCCCACTTGGAGACGATTTCCTGGTACGCTTCTAAGAAGAATGAACGGTCTCCATTGGTGCTCACTGACAGGGAAGATATGCCTCCCATCGCTTGTACTGTCTCGAGCACGCAAGGATGACAACTACCTTCAGAGTAAGTGCCTGTATTTACTGCTCGACCCAGAGCCTGCGCCTGAGCCCAGGCAAACGCGTGGGCCGGCGGTGACAGGAGTCGGCTGCTCATCGCCTTCTTTCGCACGAGACCTGGACGAGGCATGTAAGTGTCGGAAAGAGCTAGGGCGTCTACTGCAGCAAGCGCCTCCTCATACGAGAGTCCACTTAGCGCTCGATGCCACGGTGTCAAGACGGTCTTCTTTACTGGCGCGGAGCTGGGCAGCCTGTCGTTCCAGTTTCCGTAGATGAGCTCTACGAGCTTCTCGACTTCATTCGTGTTCACTGTACTCCTCCGCTAAGTCCACGAATTTGGCGATGCGCCATTCGTCGCGGAATATAAGCTCGACTGAATTGTACTTTTTACCTGAGTCATTTCCACCCATGTGGAAGTCGGAGAAACTACATCCGAGAATTGCTTTACTAGCCGTCTCGTACCCGCATATACCTAATGCGGTATGCAGCGCGCGATGACGTGAAGGAGTAAGAGCATGCTGTTTCCCGCGAGAGGAACCATGAATCTGTAACCAGTAGTTCCAGAGAGAAAGTATGAGCTCTTCCGATACCGGATGCATGTTGGCATACTTTTCTACGTGTTCTTTTTTACCTGACATAAAGTTCCCTTCTTATGTAGTTATAGTAAAACTAGCTGGTGAAGATGTACTACGCACTAGTTATAGTACAGAGAGTTATTCACTTCAGTTACAGTAGTAATTCTACTGAACTAGTAATTCATATCCTGTTTACTCTTAGCGAAGCTAAGACTAAACACGGAAGCTAGTCACTCTACTAAAGACCCTCCCCCCTATAATCCCCCCTCCCACGAGGAAGAGACTATAGATATAAATAGAGACAACGCAAAAGAGACTTTGCTGAGTTAACTGCAAAGCGTATTGGAAGGTTATTGGCCGGCCTTCGATTAGGGAAGCTCACTATACATGAACTTGGTTGTCGTGTCAAGTCAAGTTGATAACGACTCAGCAACGATACTAACAGCATCTTCCGCCACCGTCAACTACAAGCAAGGGAATTTCTGGTTGTTAGCCCCGCGACACTTTATCCTCCCCCAATGAATGGTGTAAAGTATCTCCGGGAGACAGGTCCCCTTCCCTGTCCCCAACCGAGTTGAGCTGGCGCGTTGGTAGTAGGTGACTAACGCGCCGGCTCCTCACTCGAGATACTTGCTTATTCCAGGGAAAGCTCGAACGTGTCAGTCTCGAGCATGATTCCTATAGCTGCGTACCCGGAGACGTCCATGATGTTGTCGCGAACTGATTCGTTTTGCGGGTCTTGCCCAGTAGCTTGAAGGTTCTCCAGGCGTGCAATCTTGTCGTGGCAGCGGACAATGACCCCATATGTGCCAAAGCGCCGGATATTGTCATGGCCGTAGTCGCGCTGCTTGCGTATGAGGGTTGACGTCAGTTCCTCGCCGGTGAAACCGCTGCCAGAATTCGAGGCATACCGCATAGCTGCATGTCCAACTGCAGCCCAGAGCTCAGCTAGCTTCTCGTGGTCCAAGGGCGAGATGTCGAAATAGCCCTCGAGACGGTTAAACACGAGACGAACTTCCATGATGGCGAGACCAGGGATTGGGGATTGGCGCGTTTCAATCTCGCGGACGGCCGCAGCAGCTGCAGCGTTCCAGGTAGGTGGACGGGTTTGAACGTGTTCGATAATTGATTTCATAGATAGATAGTAGTGGCCTCTTACGCCACCGTCAATAGTAAGAATTACTTTTTGGACGTCGTCCGGGTTTTGTTTTCGTTACATTTTATCGCAGCGGCAGCCTGGCCGGCGATGAGCTCCATCTTCTGGGGACGCCCGGTATGAGACTTTCGGTTCGAGCAAACTGGGGCCTGCGTCAACGCGACGAACAGCTCAATCATATTTGAACACTTCGGACATTTCCATTTCGATGTAGCAGACATGAATAAAAATATTACTACAAATAAGCCAGGACAGTGAAGATAGCTGCAACCCAAATAAGGTTCATCATTTCTCGACCTCCTCGAGCCACTTGAGTCCTTGGAACGTGAGCTCATCCCAGCTCTTACCCATTAAATAATCGGCGACATCGAGGTCCGTAACTTCTTCTTTGCGCGCGGCCGCGAACAGTGAGACCAAGATTGTCATCAAGGCCTCTTCGGCATTCGCTGCCAGGTAAACTGATTCACTCATCTTCGCCTACAGTATTAATCGAAGAACGGATAACGTTTAAAATTTCGCGTTTCTTTTCGTCGGTCTCATGTTCGTAGAGAGAGAACATTAACCGCAAAAACAAAATCATGTTCTGTGCCATGACGTCGAGGAACTCATTTCCTTTTTCTAAAACAATATTTTCAATTGCGATGACGTCGTCGCCGGCTAGCACCAGGCGCTCTTCATGAGTTAAGTCTTCTAGGTCCACAAGCTTGACTTGTTCGGATACTGGGAATCCGCGTTTTTCAATTCCGTCCCATACGTAAGAACTTTTGTATGGGGCCTGAGGGTCGAGGTGTTTTGGTAAATGCATGTTGCATCCTTCTTTATATATGTTAATAGTACTTAGGTATGGCTTTAAAAGCAAGTCTTCCGCCACCGTAAATTGGTAGCAACAAAAATATTCAGCGCGCCAGATTTTTATTGTACGAAGACACCGACGGATGTGCGGAGCCTACGTTCTCGAGCGTGTCTGAGTCATAAATTGTTTCGCAGTGATTGCATATGTAGTGCACGCCGTCCCATTCCTTGGGCGTCGGAGGAACGTGTTCCCCACGTGATGTACATGTTTCAAATCCGTCACTGCGTGGGTCGTTCCCGCATCCACACACAAACCAGTCACTGGTTGTTTCTTTTAAATTCAAGTTCATTCGGACGCCTTTCATTCGCACCAGAACCCATGGGCCGTTAGGAGCTCTGCAATTTTATCCAGGCATTCGCCATCAGTGTGGTCTTCGCCTGGAAGGTTTATGACGCTGGCGATTTCCTTAAGTAGGTCTTCGTTGTCTTTGGCCATCGACGTGGAAATATTTTCCATGTGCGCACCATAGTCCTCTGCGTTGATGTCGCTGCAGAAGAAGTCGTCGACCATACGCTCGAGCACGTCGAGGGGTTCTATTTCGTCTGGTGTGGTTATTTTGATAAGTATATTTTTCATTACTTTCCCTTTTTCTTTTTACCCAGGCAGTTAATGCATGTGTAGATGATGATTGCTGGGACCACATCGTCCTTGATATCCAGTGAGCCGTAGTATGGCTCCCATAGCTTCTTGCACATATGACAGCGCGTGTAGGTTGATTCTTTGAAGTCTTCTTCGTCCATGATGTCCCCTAGGTTAGTTAGTTAGTTAGTTAGTATAGGGTGCACGCTACACCCAATACATCAGTTTGTCAACGTGACGTTTGTCACGCCTTGACGGTTACACGGTGGCGCTCCACCCACTGTTCGCCCATGCCATTGAGTGGCTTGACTAGCAGGTCGAGGTGGCCGAAGCGTACACGGACGTCAGAGATTTTTACTCCGACTTCCAAACTCTCCAGATTTAAAATTCCAATCTCGCCTTTTAGGCCCTCTGGTTTCATTTCTGAAATATCTGATTTGTTATACGTCTGCATTTCTGCTCCTTCTGGCACTCTTGTATGCCGATTGCTAAACATACCTGGTGCAGACTACAACTTGCAACCTGTACACAAAAGTTTTTGAACGTTCAGCTCGAGCTCTTCCGCCACCGTCCGGTAAAACACTGCTGCAGTCCCGCCGGCAAAATAGCCCCCGCGGGGCTTCTGGGTTCCGCCGCAGCGGCCGCAGGAAACAGTAGTGTCAAGAGTATGAGTAAATGGAACAAAAACATTACAGCCCTCAGACAGTATGTGGAGAAGAACGGAAACGCTCTTGTGCCAACAGCCTGTAAGTGGGAGATAGACGGAGAGACAGTTTCTCTCGGCTCGTGGGTAACTTATGTCCGTATCAAGCATCGTACTGGCTCTCTGTCGGTAGACCGTTCCGTAGAACTATCGTCTTTCCCTGGTTGGGAATGGGGGCCGTGTAAGCCTGGCCCGACTGGCAATCCCGAGCGAGACAACACAATGATGTCGCTGCGCCACTCAGGTCGCAGTCTCCAAAGTATCGGAGACGAATACGGCTTGTCTCGTCAGCGTGTCCATCAGATACTCAATCGTCTTGGGTACAAAGAAGTGGTCAATGCCTAACGGTTTCGTAAGTCCTTATGTGGGCAAAACAACAAAAGAGCACGGTCTGATAGTCGTGCTCGTGGGGTTGGCGATAAACGGAGTTGTCTATGGGGCAACACTTATCGGTGTCTTGTGGGTTCTTCGTTCCTCAGACATTGTTGCGTGGAACATCTCGTGGCATAAGAGCATCTTGCTCGTGAGCATCATCAACGCGTTGCGTCTCTACGATAAGGCAATCTTTCAGAAGAAGTAAAGCCTCTTCCGCCACCGTGAATGGCAAGTGAGAGTTTATTCCGACTGCCGGAATACCATCAGCCCTGAGACTGACGAGCCTTCGTGGGTCGGGTCTGCGAGCGCAACACCTGTCACCCACGCTTCCTTCGGCATCGGCTCTGTCGGGTCATCGCCCACAATGCCACGCACCTTCTGTATTGCTTCGCTAATCGCTTGACCATCGGAGTCTGCTTCCACATCTACGCCGACCATAATCTGTACTCGGTACTTGCTCATCGCTGTCTTTCTGCCCGTACCTAAGTGTCGGGTCTTTGTTTTGCTCGCCCCTACGGGCTTCCTGTGAGCCACTTTCTTTCGGAAAGAGTGGCAGGTGAGGGTGAAAGGGGGAAACCCCCCACCTGCCGACCTAGCCACGCTCAACGGTAAGTGAGCGTGTGACCTGTATGCGCCTCATAGACACTAGCAAGGTGGCTCGGAACGGTGCTACGCACCTTCTCGCCTTTCGCCATACCTTTCAGCATCGCTATCGCTTGCTCAGGTGTTTCTGCTGTGTAGATACCAAACTGTTTCACGAGTGCGATGCACTCCATCACCAAGTCCTCACTCCAACTGTCGCCCTTGCCTGTGACACCACCATCGGTAATCCAAATAAGAGGAGAGTTAGAACGCTGACGCTTGGAGATAGCCCAACGGATAGCAGGCGCATCTACGCCATTACCACCATTAGGGTCGGGAAGTTGTTTCACGCACTTGCCTTTGTTGGCGACAACATACAAGTTGGGCTTACTTGTGCGCCCACCTGAATACTGAGCGACAAGTGCTGACGGTGCGCTAAGTACCATCTCCATCACTTCATCGTGCGAGAGACTCATAGAACCACTTGTGTCCATAAGTACAACACCACCTGCGCCTTTCACCGTTCGGTCAAAGATACGGCGTTCGGGGTCGGTGAGTAGGCGAGACATACGGCGAGGACTACGCCCCACATTAGTAGCGACTCGCTTGCGCCCGATAGCACCCATCACATTGCGCTCTAAGGCAGGCGTAGAAACTTTGAGTTCTTCCCACATAGAGTCACGACCCTTTTTGGGTATCTTGCCACGAGCGTTCCAGCCTTTTGTTTCTTGTAACTTGCGTTCGCCCGCTTCTGTGAAACCTTTGGCTTCTTCTTCGCTTTCTTCGCCTTCGCCATCTTTGGGCTTGCCATCTTTGCCTTCGGGCTGTTTCTGTGGCTCGCCTGTCGGATTATCGGTGAGCGCACCCACCATTTCTTCCAACCACTTTGCCACGCTTTCCACATAACCAAACCCACATAGGTTCAGGCGTGAGTGCGTGTCGTGAAGTTTTGGCGTTGCGTACTCATTGTCTAACAGGTTGCGGAAGTATGTTTCTGCTGTCTCTGCGAGAGAGTTCAGATACTCAATCCAATCAGGCTTTTTGCTCGCAATGCCATCTAGGTATGGTGCGTATCCAGCACAGGCACGAAAGGCAATAGCATCGGCAACTGCCGAGCGAAAGTCTCCACCATCTGCTGTGCGCTGACCTGCGAGATACTCGCTTCCATCGCTCAGGTGAGTAATCGTGTCAAATCCCGCTTGCTGTGCGAGTAGGTTCACACGGAGTTCCTCTACTCGTACCATCATACCTGCGGTTGCGTATCCACGCTTCACCCACTTCTCAAACTGCTTTGTAGTGGGTGACACTTTTGCGTGAACCATCTCGTGCGCCCGTATCGTGCGTGAGTGTTCCGTGTCGTACATAGGCACACGCATCTCACGAGCATCTACGCCCGTCATCGGTTCTCCACGCTGAGGCTGTACGCCCACAATCTTCCAACGCTTATCTGTTGTAGTGGAAGTTAGGTCGTTGCGTGTGAGCATCTCAGGCTCAGGTACTTGTGGCGTTGCGCTCTTGTTAGGCGTTGCCGTAATCGGTGTATCGGCTGACTTAGACATTGCTCACCCCTACTTCTGAGGGGTGAGCGAGTTCACGGCGATAGCGTCAATGATGCTCTTGGCACGGTCACCAAATACCATCTCTGATGCTTTCTTTGTTCCGAGTGCTGTACGCAACTTGTCAAAGGCGTAGAACGAACGGAGAGAGATACGGCGTTCGCCTGCGTCACACATCTGACGAGCGTACTCACGCAAGTCCTCACTCATTTTGAGTAGGGCTGACGGGTGTGGCTCGTTGATACGGATACATACAGGGAAACGGTCTTTGAGTGCCATCGGCAGTTCGCTCATCTGCTCAATGTTGGTGGTCATCACTACGGAGAAACCTTCCAACGGCTTGACCACTTCACGAGTCTGTGGGTGTTCCCATCGTGCGCTCTCAGGGCTGTCTGTCATTGCCAGCAATGTTGCGAACACATCGCCACCAGCCTTGTCAATCTCGTCAATGACGAGGCGACCACCTGAGACACCATCACCTTTCCAGCCACGAATAGCCTGTCCGTCTAGCCACGACCAAGTGCCATTATCGTTTGGTTGCCAGCAACCTGTGACATCGGAGTTGGTCATATCGTCGGTACAGATAAGACGGAACGCACCCGCCTCAATGTTGCCGTAGTTCAGCCCTGCGTATGTCTTGCCTGTTCCAGCAGTTCCAAACAAGATGAGGCGGTCAATGCCCGCTTCTAATGCGTCTGCGACATCTTGCCAGCACTTAGGCAGTTTGTCTTGTGTTTCTAATAGTGTTGCCATTGTAGTTCCCCTTTCACGGGAGTTTGTAGGTGAAGTTGAGTGTAGCGACTTTCTTAGTAGCACACAACTTGATAGCCATTATTTCTAATGGCTGTTCTTGTAAGGGGTGAGTAGTTTCTAGGTACTCACCCCTCACGAGACTTTGTGACTAGGCGACCTGCGCTGTGTCGGTGGACTTGGACTTTGCCTTCGCATCGGGTGAGATGTTGTAGGTACGCACCTGTGAGTAGGTGGTGACAGTAGTGACTTCATCGGCAACGCTCTGCTCAATGATGATGCCGACTGCCTTCTCAAATAAGTCTGCGTCAATGACGGTCTTTGTGACTTTCTTGTAGATAGCAGGCTTCACGAGCATTGCCAGTTTGTCTGCGTCATAGGCACGGCGTGTGCCTGTGGTGATGCTGACCTGAACGCCATCTATGACGCTCTCTGTCAATCCAGCAGTTGCTAACGCCTTACGGAGTTCTGTCTCTGCTTCTTTCTTTGCCTTCTCTGCCTGTGCGCTTTCCTCTTTTGCGAGTAAGTAAGCACGGGTGGCTTGGTCAATGGATAGTGCCATTGTATTCCCCTTTCATTGGGAGTTGTAGGTGACAAGGAACAAGTTACAGGTGATAGGGCAGAAACACAACTTATTTCTTTGTGTCTTTTGTCACACTCACTAGGCTTGCTCGCTGTATGAGTTGTAAAGGTACAGGTGACAAGACGCAATAGCAAGTTATTTCTTTGTGTCCTTTGTCACACGGCGTAATCGGGCTGTCGGGGTGGGTGCGGAGTGGTGGAGATGCTCGGCTGATGGGGTTCGGGGGCAGGGGGTTGTTCTTCCGCCACCGTCGGGTTGGCGTTAGTCCCGTTGGCGGCGGCGGCGGGCGGGGCTGCCAGCCAGATGTCTGGGACTGGGGTTCTGTCGCATTGGCTTCGCTGAGTGATGACTTGTCTGATGTGACAAACGCCACAGATAAATGTTCAGGAAACACTTGACACTTTACGGAAGTCCTTGTATCTTGTCACTTGTACCACACACCTATCCCGTGAAAGGGGAAAAATGACAGAGCAACTATTACAGGTGGCATCACTCGCCAACCTGTCAAATCCCGAGGGCGGTGACGACCCATTCCAAATGTTGGAAGCAGTCACCTTCGCCTTCACTAACGACGGTATCCGTATCCTCACTCGTGACGGAGATGCGTATGAAGCATTAGAGATGGTGGCTGACAAGCACCTGAAAGAGTGGGAACTCGGTATCGGCATCATCACAACAGGTTGGGCTTCTCCAGTCGGCGCAGACGGTAATCCTGATGGCGTACCTAGCGAACACCCACTCCGTCGCCGTGTGCGTCTTGTATCCTGTGTAGATAAGGCAAAGCGTATGGCTTCTTCCTTGCGCTTCGCTGATGAGCCTGACGACCTCATTACTGATGAAAGCGGGCAGGGTTCCCTTGCTAACGCCTTGACAACAGCAATCGGTTTCTTGGTCGCACGAGAGAACTAACCACAGCCAACTCCAACTCAAAGCCCCACCGACCCTCGGACACGACAGGTCGGTGGGGCTTTCTGCTGTCTATGAACTTGTTGCCCAACTGATTACTGGTCGTTCTTCCGCCACCGTCATTAGTAGTACGAGTGCGCTTCGCAGCCCCGTTGGGTTTCATTACTAAGTTGCATCCCAGTCGGCAGCGGCAGGAACAGGGGCATAAAAAAACCCGCCAAGTGCGTCAGCGTGAAACGCACCCAGCGGGCTTTATGACTTTGGCTTGCGCCCTAGTCAGATGGTTAGAGGAACAGGATTAGGAAAAGACCCACGCAGAAGATGACAGCCATCACTTTGCGTAATACTTCATGGCAGGAGTGTTCCACGCAGGCGCAAGTCGGCGGGCGAGGCTTGCGACCACCCACATCATGCGCTCTTCTGAGATGCCGTGAACATTCAGGTACACGCCTTGCTCTAATTCGTCTAGCACTATCTCAATAGCCTCTGAGCCAGTAGTGCCGAGCGTGAAGTATTGCTCGTCTAGCAATTCCACCAGTTCTTCGTTAGTCAAGTCCGTAAGCGGGCTTTCGGGTTCTAAATTATTGTCCATGTATCTTCTCCTTGTAATAGACCGAGTGATGAGCCGTTGTCCCACTTGACATGAAGAGTCCCCATGTCATCTATGGACTCAACAACGCCTTCGTCACCGTTGCGTAGTTTTGTGTATGGGTCTGAACAATGAATAAGGCGCACCCGCTTTCCAGCAAGTGCGCCCTTCATCCATTCGTTTGCGAGTTGGTCAATGCGCTTCATTAGCAAATACTAAATCCACCACAGTTCGCCAAGAAAGTAGCGAACTCACGAACATTCTTTACAGAGAAGCCGTAAGACTTCTCCATTGCCTGCTGTCCACCAGTACCAGTACAGCCGTTACATTCTTTTGTTTCTTCTGTCCAGCCTTCGGGCTTCTCAACAATGGTGTAGTTCGGAAGTTGTCCGTTATTATCCATCTCATTGTTTATCGCATCCATTAGCGAGTAAGACAAGGAAGCAATGCTTTCGTGATGACCCTGAGGATTGGTGTACCAAGTGCGCTTACCAGTTGCGCCACAATGCGAGCATGGGCGAATTGGAAGCGTGTCCAGCATCTCGTTGCGAGCATCCTCATAGACCTTTGTGTAGCCGTTGCGGAGAGCCTTGCGGAGAGCCTTAGCGAGAAGCACGGAGTCCTCTGCATCTAAACCATCTCCATCATTGGAGTAGCCGTTCTCAACCATAGAGGTCAGTTCAGGTGCGACATACTCGCAGTATTCCCACAAGGGACGCCACCACCACACATTGTTGCGGAAGTATGCGCCCTTCTCATTCTTTGGCTCTGTGCCATAAACATCCATTCCCATTGGATACCCCTTTCAGTAGGTAGTAGAGAGTGTAGTGGACACACGGTAATTGTCAATAGGTTATCTTTGTGTCTTTCGTCACACCTGTACATGAACTTGTACAAGTCCTGCTGTGCTGATGAGTTCTTCCGCCACCGTCATTTTTGTCTGGTAGCCCCGACCGGCAAAATCGCGCCGCGGGACTCCCAGCCATCTGGGACATCTGCGACATCTGCGGGCTGTGATTGGGCAAAACAAAAGCCCCACGCCGTAAAGCGTGGGGCTTGTGTTTCGGGTTGCTCTTGCGATTATTTGGTGATTGCGTTTGCAAACTTCTCAGCGTCAAAACGATAATTCTCGGATTGAAGGGCTTTGGCGATTGCTTTGATAGCCTCGTCAAAACCTTTCAGCGTTGCTTCTGCCTGTGGCATCATGCTCGCTTCCAAGTCTTTGCGCTTGTCGTTGAGAAACTTTGCCAGCAGGACATAGTCCTTGCGTGTCATGGGTTCCCCTTCTCGGTGCTTATGTTGTAGGTGAGACAGGTGCGCTTGTCTAAGGCGCACCCCCTACCCGACAGTCCCCCATTTAGTATCAGGTCACAGAGTATGTGGAGCAATCCCAATAGGCTTCGGTTCAGTTGTCTCACCTAGTAGGTTACAGGTGTCACCTACACATTGCAACATGACATTTGTCACAGAACAGGCGTTCGCCGAACAGGTGTTCGCGTGAGACAAAAAGGCTCAAACCGTCTCACGCTACGAACAGGCGTTCGCCTGAGACACTCAGAGGCAAACTGTCTCACTCACTTGCAACCTCTCGTGAACTCGCCCTCGACTGGGACTTCTTCCGCCACCGTCGCTTTGGGGTTATGAGCCCCGGACGGAAAAATCCGGCCGCGGGGCTACTGGGGCGACGCTCAGGTTGCGGCGGCAGCGGCGATGTCGGCTGAGGAAAGACTTGACATCGGCGAGGCTGTGTGTGTAAAGTGGCTACTTATGAACTCGCTACTATTTGTAATAGTCCTAATCATTGTGCTTAGTGTCTAATGTCACAAAATAACTACTTGACTAATGACTACTAACTTGGTAGTCTGAAAGTCTCAACTCACAAAAGGGGGAATCATGACCGATTCTGTCATTGAGTGGGAAGGGATAAGTAACACTTCCGAGGATTGGCAGTGGGATATGGCGACAGACTTGTTCGCTATGACCGCCGAGGCACTTATTGAACACAACAAGGATATTCACGAAGGCGACACTTGGTGGCGCACTAGCGGATTCCCATTGTGGGACGGTAAGCGCAACGGCATATTCCACGCCGATACTCCAATGGGGTTGTTAGAAAAGATTACCGTTCGTTCGGATTGGTCATTGCGCTACACGCTTGACTCCGAAACAATGGTACTCACTTGTCACCTTTCTCACCACGATGCAAGCGGGCAGTTCACGGTGCAGGCAACGCCTAATCCAGACCGCTAATCCAACCAACCACAAACAAACAAGTAAGCCCGTCTCCGAAAGGGGGCGGGCTTTTTGTGTTGCATGAACTGTCTTCCGCCACCGTCACAAGTAGTTAGACTGCCATCGGCAGCCCCGCTACCCGATGGCAGTAACCCGCCTTTCGCACGTTCGGACTCAGCACGTTCGGACTTTTTTTTGTGTTTGACTTTGGTTTGACCACTTTGAGTAGGAAACTTTGACTTTTCACCACTGTCCGTGTTTATTCCAAGGAAAACTGGCAAAAAACGGAATCCGGAAGCTGGCCGTCGAGGGCCGGAAGCTGGCCGTGCGCGGAAGTCCCGATGCGCGCATCCCCGTCCGGGGCTAACAGGCACGGCGCAGTCGCAGTCGCACACGAACCTTGCTTCCAACGAAGGGCTGTGACAAACAACACTTGCGTTTCTTGTTGTTGTCCCCTACACTTACAGTTGTTACATACACCTACACCCTTGGGGGGTAAAAAATGGAAGAAGAAAAGCGTGACCCACACGAAGTGTTAGCACTTGTCGTGGATAAGGCAATACAGGCGAAGTGGATACTTTGCGAAGAGAATGGTGGTATCGCAGACGCACCACCACTACTCATCGGAGAGTTCGCAAACGGTGACGGGTTTATCGCACCCGACCTCATAGAGGGACACCCGACAGACACCTTGCCCGCAATGCTCTCAGGCTTACTGGAAGGAATGACCGAGCGGTACGGAACGCCAAAGTTCCTGTGGCTTGCTTATGTCGTAGAGGGCTACTGTCGTCCAACAATGACAGAAGAAGAAATGGAAAAAGCAAAGCGTGGAGAGTTAGAAGAGGAATACAAGAGTAACCCCGACACAAATATCCGTGAGGGCATTATCGCTACTGTCTATCCGTGGGACGGGGAAGCAGTAGCACAGACGCTTCTGTATCGTTATGACGACAACGGTATGCCTGTCTTTGACGACATTGACGAAAGTCAAGAGGTTGGGAAAGCAGGTGGTGGCGCAATCCCCGACCTGTTCCAAATGTTTATCACTCATTGCCATCGTCTTGTAGAGGCAAAGAACAACTAAGTCCCCCCAAGAGCCAAGGGGTCGTTCGCCGAGTTACATCGGTGGGCGACCCCTTTGTGCTGTCCCCGAATAGTTCTCTTCCGCCACCGTGGTAATAGAGTTGGTACTGCTTCGCAGCCCCGCTAGTATAAGTATTATGACTTACGCATTGTTTCGTTGTGTATATTGCGACCACCCAGTTTCAGTTGGGGACAGTACAGTTATGAAACAGGTCTTGTGTTGGGTGAGGTCAAACAACAACACATCTCCGAAGGGCATAGAGAGCCAGCATCGGTACGCACACGCTGTGTGTCTGGAAACGGAATTACACGGAAAGCCTCAGCAGACCGAGACGTTGTTTTAGTTCAGGAAAAGAACGACGCCAACAGCGAGAACGAAAATGATACTCATCATTGGTGCGCCTTGTACCAGCCACTATTGCCATCACCTAGATAGGTGTCGGTCTTGCCGTTGCCGACTTTCTTCCAAGTCCATGCCCAGCGACAGCACGAAGGGTGAAGCGTTCCATCGTCTCCATCATCACGGAAGTCCGTGTGTATGAAGTTCGGGTGACAACCACCTTGAAACTTGTCACCAAGCAACGGGAAAGTAGTCAGCAACTTTACAACGCAGTCGTGACACATACTTAGAAAGCGTGTCTGCTCTCCACCTATCAGCACATCAACGCAGTCGTCAAAGCCACCGTAGTAGCCGAAGTGGTCAATAGGCAAAGACCAGCCCCCATCGGGAGATACGCTTTGTTGTGTGGTGCGTTGTTCTAAACCGCAAGTATCACAGGTAATCATGTTCTCTTTTCAGGGTTGATAGATGTTGTACCCATATGGGTCGTACAAAGTCGTTGTCGTTTCACACGGGTAGTGATAATACTCGCAGTCGGAAAGACCTTGCTTCTCGTCTCCGATAGACATAATTAGATAGAAGGTTCCAGCGATAAGGCTTGCCCAAAAGATAAAGCGCACACATGACCGTACTGTGTAGTAGAGGTGGGAGTGGTTCATGACTACAAGTTACAGGGTGTAAGCAACAATAGCAACATGACACTCGTCACACGAAGAACGACTCGCTCTTCCGCCACCGTCGCAATAGTCAGAAGGGGTCTGGCAGTCCCGCCCGCCAGACCCAGATGTCTCAGCCCTTCTGTGGAAACCCGATGCGTCCAACTTAAAGTTTTTAGTTTTTCTTTTTTTTGACCACGCAGCGTGACGAACTGAATTTTTTCATCACTCTCAGTGGGATTACGTCAAAAACCAGGCAAAAAACTTGACAAAACCGAACTTCGTGTTACGCTTTATGCAACCGGCCCTTCTTCGCACCTGGAAGTCCCGTTGCCGGCAGCGGCCCCGCGGGGCTAATGCCCAGTCGCTCGTCGGAGTTCTTCGGCTTGGCTTGGATTGCCTCGGCTGGCTTGTGACAACTGCCACTTGTGTTTGTGCTGTGTTCCCTGTACCCTGCAATATGGAAGGGGGTGAAATGAAACTAACAAATAACGAACTCTCAATTGTTGCACTGCGCAACGCTGACCGTTCAGGTCGTGAGTGCGACCCACACGAAGTTATTGCTCAAATGGGCAAGATGAACTTCTTCGCTGTGTGCGGTGGTAAGTGGGCAAAGATAAACGCTAGTGATGGTGTAACTATCGGTCTGCTTATGCCGTGTGGCGAAAGTCGCGCGGTTGAGGTAGTGCTTAACTTTCTAGACTTGTACGAAGTGCGCCGTGTGCGCCGTGTGAATCGTGGTAATGAGAAAGGCTCGCTAGTCGTTGAGCACGAAGTGCTTGATGTTTACTGTGAGAATCTCGGCGATGCTGTGTATTCTGCTTCCTGCTGGAAGTAACCCCAACCCAACAACCAACCTAACCAAGTGCGCCCGTTCCCGAAAGGGGGCGGGCGTTTCTTGTTGTGCGCATTGTCTTACGCCACCGTCACTAATAGTTCAGGGGTACTTGGTAGCCCCGCCCACCAAGTACCCCAGTTGGAGTCACGTGAGCTCAAGCTCGAGCTCGGAAAAACTCGAGCTGAAATAAAGAAACTCACGGAAAGTGATGGAACTTTGTACTTTTTCACTCAGAGTGGCGGTTTTTACTTAAAGCATAAAAGAAAGCAAGCAAAAAGTCAAGTCCTCAGGTCAAAGCAAACGTTCGGATGTCTTCCGCCGCGGGAGTCCCGATGCTTGCATTCCCGTTCGGGACTGTTGCACGGCCCGGCTCGTGGCCACGGCCGCAGCGGCAGCGGTGACCGACATCGTCAAGTTCGTGTGCTCGTTGCGGTCTGGCTGTGACAAACGACACTTGTGAAACTGAGTTGTCACCTGTAACCTGCTACTTACTATCTATAAGGAGTTTCTATGCCGGAGTTCTATCCGGAAGAAACTAAGTTACAAAAGTCAAAACGATACGGTAAGACTTTCGGCAAGATGGTGAAGGCGTTTGAGGGCACTAAGTGCGGGCGATGCAGTCACATCATTGACGAAGGTACTACTTGCGTTTGGCTTCGTCGGCTTGGTTGCTTTCACATACAAGGCGAGTGTCCAAAGAAAGAAGAGAATGAATAGTCTTCTTTTTATAATCGCACTCATAATTATCGCTTCTCTCTAAAAAAACCCTCGCACTTCGGTGTGGGGGTTTTTTTTGTGCCTCTTCCGCCACCGTCAATGTATTTACCAATCGTTTTGGAGCCCCGCTCACTCCGTACCGACCTTCCACTCACTACGCATTTTGTTGCTTCGGACTACGCCCGAAAGCAAACAAAAACTTCGTTCGTTCCAGACGGTACTTCGCTCGCAGTCTGCTCGTTCACTCTACGAGTGAACTTCGCAGCCCCGTTGAGTTTTGATGGCTCAGGCGCATCTTCGCCAGCGTCGTGTGTGGTTCTAAATCAAGAGTGACAAACAGCACACGAAAAGGTTCTTGACTTTGACTACTACACCTTGTACTTTGTACATGGGCGGAGAACCCGAAGGGAAACTATGTACTATTTCGTGCGCTCTTGCGTTCGTTTTGTATTTTGGGGAACCATTGTTACTGCGGTTTGGTTAGGCATTATTGCTATTTCCAACTCGCATGGCAACGACATACCCGAATGCGAAATGTTCCACTACCCATGTGAAACACCAACAACCATCTATGACCCATATGGGTACGAGAACTGAAAGGGAAAATGAGTTCAGTTATTTTTGTAGCAGTTTTATTTGCGTTATTAGCATTGTAAAAGGAGAAAAGTGTCCCTGCTTAGGCAGGGGCATTTTTTTTTGCTCTTTTTTGGCTACTTCTTAGCCCCGCTCGCTCCGTTACAATCTTCCACTCATTACGCATTTTGCTCGTCTGCGACGAAGCAAAAAACTCCATATCGTTACAGATGTAACTTCACTCGCAGTCTGCTCGTTCACTCTACGAGTGAACTTCGCAGCCCCGTTGATTAATCCTCTTCTGGTTTAATTCTTCGGTCGGCACGCATGGAGTCACGGGAACCTATTTTACGAACTGCCTTCACTCCGTCTGGGGTAATAATAAAGCCGTCACCTGAAACAACAAGGAATCCCATGGATACCAATACCTTAACCGCACGAGCAAACGACTGTTTTGACGGCCGCGCGTCGCTTCGGAAGTCCCGATACTTATCAAATGTGAATTTTTCCATGCAAAATCGTGCATAGTACAGCAGTTTCTTGGGGAGAGAACCATATGGGATGTCATGCTTCGATATTCCAAAATCTGGATATCGTTCTGCGTGTGGTATTGGGTTGCCTGGCATGCCTACAGTTTATCGAGGGTTGTATTTTTCCCACTCGATTTCCCCTAAATCTTCACCATCCCAGTAAGTGCAAATCTCGCCGAGGGTTGCCGCAATTTCTGCTATCTCCGGGAACATGTCCGGCAGTGTTTTGTTAGCGGTATCGAGCCATCCTGCACACCACATCTCTTGAGAATAATATGCCATCACTCGAGGCAGGGCCCATTTCAATAGATGATTTGTGTTGTTTGATGCAGCCGTGTAGTTGAGGTTTATCTCAGACCATGACCTTGCAACGTCTTCAGGGTCGTAAAACTTTTCAGTATTCATAGACTAATTCTACATACGCGGTATGATGATGGGATGACAGAAGGCGCTCTATTTCTTGCCGATGACCATCTAGTAATGGACTTCCCCTACAACGCTGAACAGGTAACGGTTATAAAGACTGTCAATGGAGCAAAATGGGACAAGGTTGGCCGTGTATGGCGCGTACCTGTAGCAAGTATTGACGAAGTAAGGGAGCTTGCTAAAAAGTGGGGCTTCATGATAGATACCGCCGTGCTTAAGTTTGACTTGCCGACACCACAAAATGAAGTAAAAGGCATCTATATAGACGGGGACTGGGTATATCTAAGCTTTGCCTATGACCCCGTGATGATACGCAGTGTCAAGTCCTTGCCCGGAGTCACCTGGCATTCCAAAACAATGGCATGGCGTGTTGCGTCTACTGCGTTGCGCGAAGCTATTGAATGGGGAGGGAAATTCAATCAACCAATAGCCGAAGGACTTCTCGAGATTGCCGAAGACATACAGCAAGTAAAGAACAAAGTAATCGCAGCATCACGCGCAAAAACAGCAGAGCTAGACATACCTGGACTCGCCGGCGAGCTTTTACCTTATCAGAAGGCTGGGGTTGCGTACGCAGCTAACGCCCGTAGATGTTTTATCGCTGACGACATGGGGCTGGGAAAGACCATGCAGGCGATAGGCACGCTTGAATACGTCCAGGACTCGTACCCGGCTGTCATTACGTGCCCCCCAACTCTTGTTCTCAACTGGCGCGACGAGATAAATAAATGGCTACCCAACCGAACCGTAGCCGTAGTGTCGAACCGTGCTGTCTTCCCCGAGAAGGGAACATA
>Ga0181356_1000286_pt1 | contig 21526 bp, 13 predicted proteins | sample Fa13VDMM110SN_FD_130104 | JGI IMG/M metagenome (GOLD analysis project Ga0181356, IMG submission 130104) | Freshwater viral communities from Lake Michigan, USA - Fa13.VD.MM110.S.N | ecosystem: Environmental > Aquatic > Freshwater > Lake | place: USA: Michigan | collected 2013-09-24 | reverse complement strand
GACCCAGGTTCATCGTATACCATAGTATCCAGAAGCAACACAGCCAATTTCAGCATAGGACCATATGTAAGAGCTGATCGTTTGCCTTCTTCTGTAACCTTTAAATCGCCTAATTTTTACCATGGATTGGATAAGAACAGTATTACTGTTGCTCTAAGCTCATATGCATTAAGCGTAAATGCTCCTTTGAGTACAGCTTTTACATATATACCTGATCAAAATGGATATTCTGTTAATTCTATTAGTTTTGATACTGAAAGATTCAATCAAGGATTACCCAGTCTGTTAACACATTTAACACCTGGTTCTTCCTATCAATTCAAAACACGTGTACCATTTACTTTCTTTGCACCATTGCAAAGTGAAATGGGTGATGCATGGGCTACCGGGGCAAATGATGACGGTCAATTAGGAATGGGATCTAGATATTCAGATGTAGGATATACCCAACTATACGGTAATTGGGACAAGGTAGTCATGAGCTCAACACATGCCGCTGCTCTGTCCACATGCGGTACAAAGAAGAAATTGTTTGTATGCGGTGGCAATACTTACGGGCAATTGGGGTTAACACAACCATTTTCATTAACAATGCGACCCTCAATAACCGCAACACAAACGGTATGGAAAGAATTACAAAACATATGGACATGGATGTGGGATGAATATGAATTTGAGACATTCTATTATAGAAATGTTTTGGATTCTGAAGATATTTTGGATGTAGAAGTAGGAGATGATTTTACATTAATTAAAACTAATGTGCAGCTCTATGGTTGTGGTAGAATGTGCAACATGGGCATAGCTGCTCCAGGAGCAAACTCAGATGGCTTTTATCAATATAATGACGCACGAGGAAATAGTTTTACTAGTTATCATATACCACATTTTACATCATTCTTGCAAAGAAGTACACCAACCTTTTTTTATTATACTTATGGAGCTGATTCTACTCGTTATAATGCTTTAAACAGTGTAAAGAAGTTTCAAGCACGAGGTTTACATTGGTTTTATTTGAATACTGACGGTAGATTATACGGACAGGGCAAAATAGCCGCCAGTTCAAACGAAACTTCTAATCAACCTATAGTTATGCCGGTAGGCGCTACTGATCAAAGAACAGCTAGTTCTGGTACAAAAGGATATTTATCCACAACACAGCTCTATGGTCCTGGTAATCCTAGCACTCGTTATTATTATGAATTTTATGATGATTTTGAAGCCAATTTAACATGCATTGCTGCTCTTTCAGCCAATCTTAAAACATGGCTTGTTCACGGTCCAGTAAATGTTTCTTATCTTGTTAAAGGAAATCCATCCCTAAGCACAATATGCTTCTATGATCCAAATCAAAATGCATATGTTCCGCAAAACGATTATTTCCTGAGAGTTTACCCTTCATGGTTCGGATTCATGGCAATTTATAATGGTAAGTTATACTTTACACCAAATGGCGCTTCAATAAATCCTAGTCTTGATGCCGGTGGTGTATACGGCGTAGGTACCGGTATTTCGAGTAGATTGCCTACTGGGGTAGCTATACTAAACAATGCATTAGGAGTTAACCCTCTTGAAAAAACACAATTAAGATCATTAATTCCTTTAACTTATATGGGACAACCTGATATTAATTGGAAATCTCTTTTTACAACATATAATTATTCAGCTGCAATTGACAGTAATAATAAGCTATATGTCACCGGATATAACAGCAACGCAACATTAGGTTTTCGCTTTCAAAGTCTACTAGGGGTTCCATCCTCTACTAGCAATATATACACATTTACAAAATTTAACGAAGAAAATATTTTTAATATAAACAGTAATATAAACAATTTAGTAGTATACAAAACCAACAGAAACCCAGCTCCTTCTCCTACACCCATACCCTCTCCTACTCCTACCCCTTCAACAACACCAATACCTTTAGTACCTTCTGATGTACCCAATGCCATATTTGTTTCATATTATAGTAATTTTGGTGGTTCTGGAGATAGAGCATATTGGATGAGAAGCACAGATGGGTACAACACAGCTACAGTAACTCCCGGGTGGGCTTGGTTGACCGGCACCAGTACCCCAGCCTGGCTAGGCAGATCTTGCTTTGATTTCAAGGATAGTAATAATGTAGTTGTATGTGCTTTCGGCGGTAAAACCGGCACTTTTTTTAATGTTTATAAACAAATAGTTAAAGGGTCGGCGACTTGGAATGTATCAAGCGCATTAAATGATATAGCTACAGCAGGTACAACAATTGCAACTTGGAATAGTACAGACACCAGTAGCCCTTATTTTAGAGGCACAGGCACTAATGGCACTGGTTGGCCTGTGGGAAAAGTTGATATGTTTGTGCATAGAAACTCTAACACCGCAGTATATGTATTTACACAATGGAGAAACTTAAATGATTCAGATTCAAGAAACGGTTCAACTGGTGCATGGACATTCACAGTAAATTTAGCCAACAATGCCGTAGGAGGTACCACTGCCATTACTAACAAGAACTTATGTCTTAGTAGGTGGCAGGATAATACCGCTTATTGGTATATAGCAGACATTAGTCCAATGCCTAAAACAACAAGACCGCTGAAAAAACTGCCTGATGGAACAGTTATTTTCAGGTCCATGTATAAGAACGGATCTGGCGCATTAGACAATTACGGGGCATTAGCTCTTATAGGAAGATATAATACACCCACGTGGGAGGGGTTTACTGATAGTAGAGATTATATAATACCTAATAGCGCTGATTCACCGGACTCAGTGCAATCTACTTACCCTGCATGGACTGAATTTGCAAAACTAGGTAATGATTATTATCTTGCCTGGTGTACCAAAACAAAAACCGATGCACAAGGTGTTGGTGGCGGTTTTACATCAGGCTTTAGAACACAAGCTAACTTGGTATTAAGAAATCTACAAAGCGGAACACAAGTACAAGTGGATACTAACTTGAATACAAGTACATCAACACCTTTTGGTAATTATGGAAATCTTAGACTTAAGCCTTATGATATTATAGGAGATCCAACATCAAGACGAATATATGTTGCTTATGCAAAATACACAACATTTACAGGAAATCCGGATAGTAATAGTAATGTACTAGGTATTTTTGTTAAAAGATATGATCAAAATTTGAATTTAATAGATACTATTCAACTCTTTAGCTATACAGAGGGAGGTGTTGGCTTCGGCCCTGCCTTAATTTGTCCTGTATTCTCATATTATGTAAATGCTAACGGAGTATTAAAACTCATTTTAGCGTTCTCATCAAATTTAGCAGGCAGCATTAGTGGCGGTGGAAGGTCAGGAGATTATATATTCACAAATACACCATCAAGCAATAATACATGGACTCAAGTTTTTAATAATACTGGTACCACAAACAGAATATATATGGGAGCTGCAGCTGGTAACGATGTAATATCTGTATAGACCTAAATAATCGTATGCCTAATCCTCCCAATAACAACGATTTACAGAGAGAGAAAGTTAGATTTCTCAATAATTCTCTGTCTTTACAGCGTGTTATTAAACAAGGCTCTATAGCTAATTCCAGTAGAGATAATGTTGTACCACCTGTTATACCTTCAACTCCACCTCCTACAGCTTCTATCACTCCAACCCCTTCTGTAACTTCTACTGTAACACCTACTATAACCTTAACACCAACATCAACACCGACAAATACACCAACACCCACAACGACAAATACACCAACAATAACGCCAACAGCAACTACCACACCTACAATTTCTATTACACCAACAATAACACCAACAATAACCGTTACACCTTCTGTAACACCGGATTATTCTTATATAACTCTACAGACATTAACTGCTAATGGGCAAGATATCTTCATTAATAACTTAAATTATTATGATGTTGATCAGAATATAGATACTAGATTTTATAACGGTCTATATAGAGTCACATACTTTAATATAGATAATTCTACTCAAATAGAAAAATACCAATTTGATAGTGAATATGCTAGTAATTTTTCTGGTTTATGTTCAACAAATTTCTTTAATTGGATATTTGATGGTAGTATACAGGGAGGTAGCTATCCTGTTTTTAAAAGCCCCGATGACTTAGGCAGTGCGTTGTTAATACCATTTTCCGGATATCAACAAATAGATGCATCTTTTCCATATAATGCAATATCTGGTGTAAAGGTTTATCCAGATTACAAATTTAGCAGTTTATTTGCCAGGACTACAGCGGTTTCTGCTGTTATAATAAGAGGATTAACAGGAACCGCATTTAATGATACGCTGAGTACCATAAACGGGTTAGTATTAAATAGAACTGTTGGAACTAGTCAATATGAAGGATTCAATATGTTTTATAATGTATATCTTTACTATGTTGATAATATCATCGGTACTCCCTATTGGTCATTAGAGATTGGTCCTAATTCAGAATATACTTCTTATGTTGTAGGATTTTCAGCATCTTCAAATATTTTTACATCTTCCCAGCTACCGTTCTCTGGTCTAAAAATGAACGGTGAATATTTATCAGATGAAATAAATTTTAGTGTTTTATCCGGTCAAATAAATCAACCAAACTTACAGCTACTAAATGCAAACGAATTGTTTCAAGTCTTTCCAACACCCACACCCACTCCTACCATAACTGTTACACCGTCAATAACACCTACTATCACGCCTACCCCTACATTGACTCCCACAACTTCACAAACACCTACAACTACACCAACAACTACTCCAACTGTATCTTTTACCCCTTCTGTTACTCCAACGATTACAGTGACACCAACAATATCACGTTCATTTGATCCTGATGCAATCTATACTGGTATTTTCTCACTCTATGTAAGCGGTATAACTGGCACAGCTCCAGTTGATCCTGCTTATGAACTAAGCGGCTCGTTTAGATTTATCTCAGGTTCTACATATATAAAAGATATTTCTGTTGGAAATGACGTATATCTTAATTTTAGCCCTAATATATGGCCAGAAAATATATCTGCATGGGAATTCTATGCCACCTCAGATTCTGGAGATTTTCAGAGAGCATATTATCCCTGGGCTGATAGCTCTGTTATACCAAATACAACAGGGTGGTTAAAAGGAGCATATGGATTTGGTTTACAAGAAAATTATAACTACATGGTTATTAGTAAAGGCACCATTACGCCCACTCCCACTCCTACTCCCACAGAAACGCCTGTTGCTCCTACACCTACTCCAACTACTACCATTACACCTTCAGTTACACCTTCTATTTCACTAACTCCAAGTGTAACACCTACAATTTCTATTACACCTTCATTTACCCCTTCCAATACACCTACCATAAGCATCACACCATCCATTACACCAACCATTACAATCACTCCATCGATTACGCCAACCTTGCCGCTACCTTCAATTTTTTATTATGGAGAAGGTGTTGAACCTTATATAACTTATGAAAACATTCTTTATTACCTTTATCCAACCCCAATATATACTGGAATTACAGGTGTCATTGTTGGTACTAATGTTACTACAATAGGAAGTGATGCATTTTCTAATCAAACAGACTTAAAGTATGTTAATTTTATAAATCCTGATGGATTAATAAATTTAAGATCTGCTTTTAGAAACTGTAGTAGTTTGCGTTCTTTTACAGTACCAAACAACGTTTTACTTATACCAGCTAGCGCATTTACAGGATGCACAAGCTTATCCTCAGTGACTATTGGTAGAAGTGTAAATCGTATTAGAGAAGGAGCTTTTGGTGAATGTCCGAGCTTAACTGCAGTTTATTTTCTAGGAAACGCACCTATACTCAGTGCAGGAGCATTAGGCGGATCCAATGGAACAGTTTATTATTGTGAAAGTGCTACAGGGTTTACCAATCCTTTCCCACTATTAGGAGGGAGAGCTTCACAATCACGAGTTTGTTGATTATAACTACTTGGTTATAACTAAAAATTAATTAAATAATTAGATGCCTGATGTCAATGTAAAAGGGAGATACCGCATATACACCCATGATGGTACATCTCCCTTGCTTTTTACTTCGTATAGCAACTCACTTTGCTCCATAAGACGTCCCAATCCCAATACGTTTATTACGATTTCTACTTATATACCCGGTTCTCTTTCACCATTTACAACATTCGACCCAGGTTCATCGTATACCATAGTATCCAGAAGCAACACAGCCAATTTCAGCATAGGACCATATGTAAGAGCTGATCGTTTGCCTTCTTCTGTAACCTTTAGATCACCCAACTTCTATCATGGATTGGATAAGAATAGCATCACAGTAGCCATCAGTTCATATGCTTCCAGCGTTGGCTCACCACTGAGTACTGTCTTCACTTACATACCAGATGCAGATGGATATGCAGTTAATTCTATAAGTTTTAATACAGAGCGATACAATCAAGGATTGCCCAGTCTATTAACCCATCTAACTCCTGGCTCCTCATATCAATTCTTAACTCGCACACCGTTTACTTTCTTTGCACCATTGCAAAGTGAAATGGGCGATGCATGGGCCACTGGACTCAATGTGAATGGTCAATTGGGCATGGGATATCAATATAATAGTTTTGGTTATACGCAACTGTATGGCAATTGGGACAAGGTAGTCATGAGCTCAACACATGCCGCTGCTCTGTCCACATGTGGCACAAAAAAGAAATTGTTTGTATGTGGTGGTAACACCTATGGTCAATTGGGTCTTACAAATGTAGACAATGCACAACCCACACTAACAGCAACACAAACGGTATGGAGAGAGTTAAAAAATATATGGACATGGGATTGGAACAATGATGTCTATAAAGACATATTACTCACAGAAAATATTTTGGATGCAGAAGTAGGTTCTGATTTCACATTAATAAAAACCAATGTGCAAATGTATGGTTGTGGCAGAATGTGTAACATGGGCATAGCTGCTCCAGGTGCACAAGGGGATCCAGGCTATCAATTTAATGGTGTCGGTGGAGACAGTTTTACCAACCGCTATGTTCCCTATTTCACATCATATTTAAATCGATCCACTGCTTTAAAATTCACAACAATTCAAGGGTCTGATTCTACCCTATACAATCAAATACCATCAAATAACATAAACAAATTTCAAGCACGTGATTTACGTTGGTATTGGTTAGATGCAGCAGGTAGACTATATGGTGCAGGTAAGATGGGTGGCACTACAAGTGGTTTGGGAGGATCAACAAGTTCTCCTGGCATATTACCAATTGGTCAAAGCACCACTAGCACTACTGCTAATTACGCTTCAATTGTGCAATTGTATGGTCCAGGAGATTATTCTACCAGATATAACAATCAATTTTTTAGTGATTTTAATGCATCACCAACAAACATAGTGGCACTATCATCAAATTATATCACTTGGGTGGCTGGTGGTGCAACAAGTGGTATTAGTAATTCTTCATCTCTAAGTACCATTTGTTTTTTTGATCCTGTGCAAAACGCTTATGTGCCACAAAATGATTATTTCTTGAGATTGTTCCCAACACATTACGGATACATGGGCATTGTCAATGGTAAATTATATTTTTCCGGTTCTGCTACATTTTATGGTGTAAATGGAGCTGGGGACAATGTTGCAAGCAGGCTGCCTGCCACCACATTGCCTCGGTTGAATGGTGCTTTAGGAGCTAACCCCCAAGAATCATTACGCTTCAGATCTTTGATACCTCTAACATACATGGGTCAACCTGATATTAGCTGGAAATCATTGCATTGTGGACAACTTATAACTGCTGCCATTGATAACAACAATAAATTGTATGTTTGTGGATCTAATGCTAACGGGTATCTAGGAGCACCCACAAATCCCCCCACAACCAATCTTATCACCACACTAACACAAATTATACCAGACAACATATACAATGTTAATGCAAATGATCTCAATTTAGTTGTGTATAAAACCAACAGAAACCCTGCAACTTCTCCTACACCTGTGCCTTCTCCAACACCACCTCCAACACCTACCCCTCAATTAATATTTAAAACTCAAGGATTCTTAACTGGAAATTGGCCACATAGCACACAAGCATCATCTGCTGATGGTGTACGCGATGGTGGCACAAGTAACAGTGGTTGGAGCACCAACATTCTATTTAATGAGCCTGCAGGCAGAGATAATTGCAATTCACAAGTATATAACAATTACAGCTCAATATTAGCATATGACTATGGTGCAAACAGCACCAACCCTGCACAAAGCACCAGAGTTTACAGGCATTATTCAAACAGAACTTTTGAATCAGCGCAAATGGAGCCTCAATCATTCGGTGGAAGAAACTGCTATGTTTTTAATGGTTATTCTTCTGGACCCGGGAACAATATAATAGATAGCAGTAAATTATGCTTTCAATATTTTAGTCAAAATTTTCCAAGAACAGGATACTGCAGCATGATAGATGGCACCAATCCAGTTGGCTACTTGCAACCAATATACTCAAAAATGGCTCCCAATTCAGGAACATTTCAAGATAACCGAAATTCCAAACAAAGAATTGAAATTGATAGCAGCGACATAGGCAATAGCGCTATGACAGACTTTTATATAAATCCTGTTAATAATTCATATCACGTCTTATATCATAAAAAAGTTAATCCATCTTCTACAAGTGATTTTCAGTATTATTTTTATTATACTAACTCATATGATAGAGGTGCTACTTGGTCAACACCAATTTTAGCTAATGATGGTCAACAAACCAATTTAAGTTATTCTAGGGGTGGGCCTTGGTTGGATTCACTTTTTTGTGGCAGAGGTTGGCCTTTAGATCATCTGGTTATTTTAGATACACAACGTGGGTCTAGCAATACACCTAAACCTGTGGCTCTATATTCTACTACAGGCGGTTCCTACAATGCATATAGCTTGCGATTTTCATATACTATTAATAGTCCTTTTGATGCTTCTGTGGACTTAGTAACAAATACAAGCACATCAAATACTGTAAATTTCCATGGCGATATTGGCAATTTAAAATTATTAACTGATCAATCTAATTCACTTATTGCAATGTATTGCGGCGCCGATACCCCACCAACCCAGGGTAGATGGTGGGCAGGTGATGGTACTGATGGTGGAGGGTCCTACGGCACTCCTTATACTGGTACGGCTCCTTGTCGCATATACTATCGATACTGCAATCTAAATTCATTCCAATGGTCGGAACAACGCGAAATAGGAAAAACTTTTCCTCGCGTAGGTGGCTTCCCATATCTACCATCAGTTAATCCGCCTGGAAGAGGGTTTCTAGGTCGCATTTATGATGCATGCATAGATACATCAGACAATACTCTATGCATAGTATATACACCTACAGTTGATAGAAATACTTCCAGTTCAGCAAAATGGAGTTTTTGTGCATGGAAGTTGTATGTTAAAAAAGTTAATATATACACCAACACAACAATTTTCGATGAACTTGTGTATGATATAACAAGCCATGCTACAACTGGCGGCTTTAGTTATGTTAAAACAATTACAGTATCTAATATTTATTATGATACACAACGTGCTAGTTTAGTTGTTTGTGCACATACAGCTTATGATAGCACTATAGGTAATGGAGCTGGAGTAACTCTACAGAGGGCAGGAGCTAATAACTGGAGTTATATAGGCAATGGACCATTCGGAGGAACACCTTTCATTGCTAGAAGATTAAAGTTAATAACACAAAATTACGTATAAATATACCCATATGCCCAATCCTCCCAATAACAATGATTTGCAGAGAGAGAAAGTAAGATTTCTCAATAATTCTCTATCCTTGCAACATGTTATTATGCGCGGCTCTGTAGCTAATAGCAGCAGGGACAATGTGGTGGCTCCTGTGATACCTGCAACTCCAGCGCCAACTGCATCTGTGACCCCCACTCCTTCAGTTACCTGCACAGAAACACCACCTGTATCACCTACACCAACTGAAACACCACCTGAATCACCCACACCAACTGTGACCATCACTCCAACTGTGACACCCACAATAACCATTACTCCTACCATCTCTATTACACCTACCATAACACCTACTGTTTCTATTACACCTACAATAACTCCAACTACAACTATTACACCTACTGTTACACCTGATTATTCGTATATTACTCTACAACCTCTAACTGGTCTCGGGCAAGATATTTATATAGGCGGTATAAGCGATGAATCACAATATTTACCTGCTTATAATTTTAGGGATATTAATGGATTATATAGAGCTATTAATTTTCAAGAAGCACAGGATGGCAGCGCATTTACTATATTTAAAAAATATCAAAATAATGACTATACAAGCACTCTAATTGGATCTAGTGCATTAGATTCACCTTTTGCTTGGATATATGAAATAACTAATCAGATAAATCCTATTTTTCCATTTATAAGTCCACCAGATTTAGGAAATACAGCATTAATTCCATTTTCAGGCTATGTATCAAATGATGTATCAGCGCCATACAACGCAATATCAGGTGTACAGGTGTATCCTGATTACAATTTTAGTAGTTTATTTGCCAGGACCACAGCGATTTCTGCAGTTATTGTTAGAGGGTTAACAGGAAGTACGCTTAATAATTCACTTTGTTCAGTTAATGGAATAGTATTAGAAAGATATATATCATTTATATATGGTTTTCCAACAGTAGAATATCGTAGCACATTGCCAAATACATTTTATTCTGCTGTGGATCTATACTATGTTAATGATGAGAGTTGCTGGTATTTAGATTTGGTGCCTAATGAAGAATACAATTCAGTTTTTGTAGGTTTTACTGCATCGCCATCATTTAATTCTTTTCAGATACCATTTTCAGGATTAAAAATGAGAGGTGATGTTTTATCTGATCAGGTATATTTTAGAGAGCTATCCGGTCAAATAAATCAACCTAATTTGCAACTTTTAAATGCAAATGAATCGTTTCAAAATTATCCTACACCCACTCCTACTCCAACAATAACTGTTACACCGTCAATCACACCAACAATTTCACAAACACCCACAACAACACCTACAATTTCAATAACACCTACAATCAGTATTACACCAACACCCACAATTTCTATCACACCCTCTGTAACACCCACAATTTCTGTTACACCTACAATCACTGTTACAATAACCCCCACTAAAGCCACACCCACACCCACCCCTACTACCAGAACAGACACTCTGCCATTCAGCTCAGTATATCTGTCTGCATTTGGATTCTCAGGTGCCATGGAAGGTGTAGAATATGGCATTAATTATGATATTAATGCACCTGTTTTGCTACAAAAAATGTCTGATCAGTATTGGCAAGCATATTATGAGCCATACGACTGTGATATAAGCCTTGAACTTACTGGTTATCCTGTTAGGAACTCTTGGTTACTAGCTCTATTACAGTTTGGAGAATATGGTTTTGGAGTGTGGATTGTGGCAACCAACACACAATCTGTATCAGCCATTCCTCTGAAGAATTGGACACTATCTCCTGGTTCTTCTGGTGGTATAATAATATTAAATGGTTAAAATAGATATAGAAATAAACAGATATAGATAAATATCATATATGGCGACTGTATCTGTAGCTAAGATAAAAATACGTAGAGGATCTGATTTTGACAGAAGACAAATTATCTTAGATAACGGCGAATTAGGATATGTTACAGATAGCGTTTCTCGCCGTTTATTTGTGGGAGATGGCAGTACTCGCGGTGGAAATCCCGCAGGAGTTAAGTTTTATACAGGTAGAACATCAACCGGATTTCAATTAGAAACAGCACAAGTAGGTGATATTGTATTTAATACCGTAGATTCCAAGCTTTACTGCTTAACTGGTGTAAATTTAGACAATTTTCCAGATTATAACAACTCTAATGCTTATCAATTCATCGGGCCCAGAACAGATAACGCAACAATTCAATATAATACATCTAACGGTGCATTAGAAATAATTGAATTAGGTGTTGAAGCAAGACATATCAATAATAATGTATTTAATTTTCAAGGTGGTTTCTCTCGTCCTTCTGCATTTAGCTCTGTAAGCGTTAATGTTGATAATAATACCATAAAAATTAATGGGAGCTTCCAATTATATGTTGATGCCGCAACATTAAATTTTGCAAGTTTAAATACTACAAATCAAAATATTGATGCTACTGGATTAGGATTAGATAACCTACAAACAGGTACAGCAGGATTAGCAGTGGGTACAAATAAACTTTGGCTTCAACCCAACACAACAGGGCCTGGGTCCTTCTTAATGATAATATAATATGGCAATAGAAATCACAAACGATACAGTAGTAAAGATATTAGTTCGCCGAGGAACTGATTCAGAGAGACAATTGTCTACATTTACTGAAGGCGAGCTTGCATACTGTATCGATACACAGCGCGTTTTTGTTGGCGACGGTGTAACACCTGGGGGTAATATTGCAGGTAATAAGTTTCTTGGTTCAACAAGTTTAAAAAGTAATTTTGAATCGATTGCACAAATTGGCGATACCGTTTATCAAGTTGGTGGCTCACTTAATGATGCAGAAGTTCTTAATGCTTATGTTGGCGGTTCAACAAAATGGTTCGACATACACCCTAAACCTTATAAAGGTACCTCTTCTAATACTATTGCATCGTTAGAAAAAGCTGTTAACGGAAGATGGAGAGTTTCAAATGAAATGATTGGAACTGGGTTTACTCTTTTTTATGATGATCAAGGTACAACACCTAATTCATTAGAGCAAGTAAGAAATAGAATTGATTTTGATTCAAGATATGCTTGTTTATCTGTTTTTAGTGATGCATTCAGACCTGACGGCAGAGCAACTTGGTACTTTGGTGATTATTCACTCAATCAACCACAATACACAAAGAGTGCTGATGCCACAGTGAACGTTGAAAATTCGTTTTTCATTAACGGTACACAACTATATACACCTTATCAGCTCAAGATGTTTGCAACAGATCCACAGTCTACTGATTCATCTTTAATTCAGTCTACTCTAGGCAATTTTAATATCAAAGGTCAAGATAGATTGAGCTTGATGGCAGAAAATCGTGAAGGATACCGCTTGTCATACAACAGTGGTACTAATATCCTCACTACCACTCTGTCTTCTCATAGAAATGGTACATATTCGAATCCAAATTTCTGGTTCCAAGGTCTCACAAGATTTTCTAACCCAGTATTTTATGATTTTGGAGCAGATGTAACTATTTTTGGTAACTTATCCGTTCTCGGAGAAACCACTTATCTGGATACTACTGTAACTACTACAAGTGCATTGAGCGTTGTAAATAGAAATAATAATTTTGATGCTTTATATGTAGCGCAATTGAATAACCCTGCAGGTACTTTCACCAATCAAAACATTGCCCGCTTTGCAGATAGTACCCCACGCCAGTCCACATTGGTTGTTAAAGAACAAGGGTTTGTTGGTATTGACCTGTACGATGCAAACCTTGGGTACAGTGAAAGTTATAAAACTGGACCCTTTACTGATGCTGCTTATAATTTTGCAGTTTCTGGTTCATGTGTTTTTGTGCCATATATAGGTAACCCCGATACTAGTAAGTTCAGAGTGCACATGGGTCAGGGTGACATATATCTTGGTGTCAATAATACAGGGCATATTTTATTTGATACAGGTGCAACAAACAGCACCACATACATGACCATAAGTGGAGGCTTGAGAGTTTCAGATGACGTCGTTGCATATGCTATTTCCGATGAGAGAGTTAAAGATAATGTACAGCCAATTTCTAATGCTTTAGAAAAACTTGAACAAATTACTGGTGTGAGCTTTGATTGGAAGCCAGAATCCGGTCATCATGGTCATGACTATGGTGTCTTAGCACAAGAGATTGAAAAGATTTTACCTGAAGTGGTGGCCACCAGAGATTCTGGTTACAAAGCTGTAAAATATGAAAAAATTATTCCTCTGCTCATTGAAGCTATAAAGGAACTCAGCAAAAAAGTAAAGTAATATGGCCACATTTATACAACCATTGAGTGCAAAACATGCACTTCAAAATGCTAGAAACGCAGAGTTTAATACTCTAACATATGATCATATTATTTTAGGTAATAGTGATTTTCCTGGATCTAATAATGATGGTGCCATATATGTTTTTGATAGAGTTCCATCTACAAGCTATTATACACAAGTAAAAGGCATCTCTGCTACTCTAGGCTCAGGTATTTATTTTGGCAATTCTACTGCAGTAAATTCCAGTTACATATATGCAGGAGCACCTGGCTATAATAGTGGCAATGGTGCAGTTTACGAGTATTTTAACTCCGGAGGCAGTAGGTTTGGATTGAACAGAACAATCCTTGGCACTAATAGAGGCACAAGAGGGGCATTGGGCGTTTCAATGAAATCTTTTGATACTACTAATTTGTTTATTGGAGGCATGTATGCACAAACAAAAGCAGCCGGGGCTAATATTGGCGCAATTTATCATTATACTGATACTGCAGGCACTTGGAATCTGACTGCAGTTTTATCCGGCACATCAAACATTGTTGCCACTGGTGAAGAGTTTGGATTAGATTTCGATGGCACTACCACAGAAATTATAGCAGGAGCACCTAATTATAATACTGAACAAGGCAGAGCTTATGTAATGAAATATGATGCAGCAACCCCTTCACGTTGGGCAAATACACAAGTTATTGTACTGAACGGAAGTGGTGGATTAAATGGTCCTTATGTTGGCGCGCCATATGATCTTTTTGGATTAAGAGTAGCAGTTAAAAATGATATAGCTCTTATAAGTGCTCCCAGATTTAAATCTAGCATAGCAGGTTTCTTAGCCCCAACAGGAGCAGTTTTCTTGTATACCAGGTCTGGAATAAATTGGACCTACACAAGCATCATTACTGCAACCGACATATCTGATAGATCCAGTGAATTTGGTACATCCATTGCAATAAATGATAATAACAATACAGTGTTGATTGGTGCTGACAACTTCAATGGGGAAGGTAGAGTGTTCTGTTTTGATATTAGTAATCCTTTTATTCCTAGACAAATGTATAGTATTGAAAGACCTGTAGCATTACAAGACTCAAAATTTGGTCATGACATTGATTTGCTAACAACACAAGAAAATGGTATTGCCCTAATAGGAAGTTATGGACAGGTAGTTAATAGCTCTCAAATCACCCCTAGATTCCCATCTGATGCTGGAGCTGCATTTCTATACAATGCCATAAACATCACTTCACCTACACCCACACCGTCTCCAACTCCACCTCAAGTAACACCAACACCTCAACCTACTCCTGTTTTGAAACCTACAAATTGGTACGGATTGAACCCCTTAGACCCTATAAGTGTTGGTGATGGTGGAGGCACCCCTGGGTCTAATTACCCCAAAACACCTGCTCGAAGTGGACCAGGCAGAAACTATAGCATTTTAAGAGAATTAAATGCATTGTATGTTGATAATCCCGGTATATATAGTTTTTCAACTTTCAGAGGATCATTAAAGCAATTAGCAATTTCTTATAACCAGTGGTGTCTCAACAACGGCATGGCCCCTGGAGACACCACTGCAATGAGTGAGTTTCATAGAAGCAGAGGCATTTCTCTTGGATTTACTTACACTCTTGAAAAAAGACCAGTAACTAGCTCAAAATATTGTGACAGTAACAATGGAGGTGTGAGAATAACTATACCATTTTATTCTACTGTTAATCGTTACGGCAATCCCATCCGTACAACAACTTATACCATTACAATTGGTGCCAATACTAGTGTGGCAACAGCTAAAACCGTTGAAGGATTAGGCACAGGCAATCAAGCCTGGAGTATAGTCGATAATAGCACCGGGTACACCAGAAGCGGCACAGTTGGAGTTGGCTGCGGAACAAACGCATATGTAACCGTTGATTCACAAGATTATAAGCAACAATTCCCTGCTAATCCTCCAGTTTAATAGGTTGAATTCGAATTCTTCATAGTAAATAATTTAAATGAACAAAGACGTTTTTTTTAAAATAGTTAATCTATTAGCAGTTAAAATAACTTTTCATTATAATGGAGAAGTCTGTACAACCATAGTTACAAAGAATAAAAAATATTTTATACCAAGCAAAAACAATAATTTTTTTGATTTAATAAAGAAAAAGAACATTTACATAGATGAAATATTAGATTACGAGATGCTATTTTGTAATCATATTAGCATGCCCGACTTATTAAACGATAAATCTATTGACGAAAAGAAAATACAAGAGCATTTTGATTGGAATTTTAATTTTATTCAAGAGCATAAAAACAATATTAAACGAGAAATGCTTCGTTTAACTAAAAAAATAAAAAATTTAACTTTACCAGAATTAGTGGATTATTGTAATGATTCTTTATTTTTTACACCCATTAACAAAACAAGAGAAGATATTCTTATAGAAATTAAAAATAGAAAGAAGTTTCTACTTACAACAGTTGATCATGGAATTTTTACTAAACTTTTAAGTGTGTTTGAAATTGCAGATGAAGATTTTCTTAAAAATGATAGACTGTTAGTCGAAAAGTGCAAAAGCAAATGGAAGTCTTTAATCAATGTTTATATTGATAAAGCAAAGCAAAAATTAAATGATGAGCTACAAGACAGCGATGATAATACTGATTTGCAAATTGAAATTACTGAAATTACTAAAACATTAGATGAGATTAATATTGATATAGAAAATAAATCGTTTGAAACTCCTAAAGACGTAGCATGTTTTTGGCCAGAATTGCTACGCCCTGCTCCTCTTTATGCACTTACAAAATAACGGACCGGTTATATCTTGTCCTCTTACATATAACTACATTGAGCTAGCATATAATTTTATAGAGAATTTAAAGAAATTTTCTTTAGAAAAAAATATTTTCTTTCAATGTTTAGATAATGAAACCTATAATGAACTAAAAGATATAGTATATTGTGAAAAAGCTAATATTTTAAAGAAAAAAATAAAAAATAGAGGTGATTGGATTGAAGCAGAAAAACACTCTAAAATACCGCTTGTAAAATATATTCTTGAAAAATTTAAAAGAGATTTATTTTTATCCGATATTGACATTATTTATCTCAAAAATCCTTTAACTTTATTTTATAATTACTACAATGATTATGATATAATTTCTTCTAATGATAAACCGTATTTTCCTTTTAATCTTGAAAGAAAAAAAGACCATATAGTGACATGTGTGCCCGTACCCAAGGATTATGGTGTTACAGATCAAAAAAAGTACGGATTTATGAATGGTGCCGTAGCTTTGTACAAGTATTCAGAGAATACAATAAATAAATTTGACGAAATATTTACTTCAGAGCTCCTAAATTCATATCCGAAAAGAGTAGAAGCAGGTGCTGCGCAAACAATATACAATACGGAAATTAGACATGCTAATTTAAGAGTTAAACAATTGAGTGTTTTTGAAATAGCTAATGGTAGCCTACTCAATGTCGACTATTTAAAGAAAAAAGTTCTTGAAAATGCCACTGCAATACACTATAATTTTTGTAACCCTGATCCATATAAAGGATATAGTCAAAAAATAGAAAAAATTAAACAAAATGGACACTGGTTTATCAATAAATGATATTTTTTTAAGAGATCTCGAATTAAATGATCAAGATTTAGTATTTACATATAATATACTGCTTAAAAGATTAAAAAATACAAAAACACATATTAAGTATATTACAAATTCTGCAATACCATCTCTAGAGGTACATACAAAAAATCTAAGAGAAAGATTTAAGATTAAAAAAATAGCAGTAATAGGTACTACTGATATAGGGTTTATATGTGTTGACAAAAATAACTTTTTTGGTCTTTTTTATAATAATGAGCAATTAAAAAGAGCATTTACTGAATATCCAGGCCTGTCAAAATTAAGAAAAACTTTCGATATATCTGAACATTTTCTTTTATTATTAAAGAACATGATACCTAAAGGTGAAACGTTTTATGCATATATTAACCCTAGCAACACACTATCTTTAAATAGCTGTAGAAAAGTTTATGAGCATGTTGCTAATCTTTACGCATTAAAAAATGAATGAATATAAACTAGTTAAGTATTTTGAAGATTTAATATCTGAATATAGCGGTAGCAAATACGCTATTTCTGTAGATAGCTGTACTAGTGCTCTATTTTTATCTCTTATGTATAGAAATGTAAAAGATAAAGAGATAGTTATACCTAAAAAAACTTATATTTCTGTTCCGTGTTCTATAATCCATGCGGGAGGTAAAGTTGTTTTTAAAAACATTCAATGGAAAGGGATATACGAAATACAACCTGTATCTGTTATAGATAGTGCTTTGAGATTTACCCAAAATATGTATATTCCAGGTTCACTATACTGCTTGTCTTTTCATATGAAAAAACATTTAAAAATCGGTAAAGGAGGCATGATATTAACGGACGATAGAAACGCTTATAAATGGTTAAAGCTTGCTAGGTATAATGGTAGAGAGGGTAAAGATTATATGAAAGAGACTTTCAAGATGATAGGATGGAACATGTATATGACACCTGAAGATGCATCCAGGGGAATAAGAATTTTTAAAACATTGAATAAGGTAAATAAAGATTTAGAGAACCCGTATCAAGATTTGTCAAAATATAGATTTGATTTAGCAAAACCTGGCTATAAATTAATTGGAAATGAATGAATTAACTACATGTTTTAAGATTAATAATAGAACAGTTAGTACTTTAGTTAAGGCAGAGAAGTTTTCTCCGGGTTTAGATGAGGTGTTGTTTAATATTGATGACTCTCCTGCAAAACACAGTACCTGGAGAAATAAAGGCTATACAATTCAGCCTTTCTTAAGTAAACAAAAAAACGCGCAGTTTAGAGAAGGTATTAAAAATCTTATAAATAAAATATTAAATGAGCTAGACATTAAAACAGATGAATTTGAATTATATAATTATCACAAATATGTTAATGATGAGCAGCATTTAAGATTTTGCAAATATATTACAGCAGGAACAGCGGGCACAGGGGGATTTTCTATTGATTTACTCCCTATTCCTATTTCAGAAATCGAAAAAAGAATAGAAGAAATTTGCAATTGTCCGGTGACTTCAGAGAAGAGAATTGAAGTAAACGGAAAAACTATTGTGGTACAAAATTTTTTTTTAAGAGTTGTAAGACCACAGCGCTTTAAGGATAATAACCCTCCACATAGAGATGTGCATTTAGAAAGAAGCCGAGGTGCAGTAAATCTTTATTTTCCTTTTTCCGGAAGTAATGAAAATTCCTCTCTTCCTATCATCCCTGAAAGTCACTTCTGGCCGGAATCACATATTGTAAGATCTTATGGAGATACATATATAAATGAAGTTAAATATACAAACCCTGCTACAGTATATTCATTACATGGTTTAAATCTTATAACTCCTAATCCCGGGCCCGATGAAGTTATGGTATTTACTCCATATGCACTTCACGGTGGGGGGTATAATTTTAATACTGATGTCACCAGGGTTTCTCTAGAAATGCGTTTTTGGTTAAAATAAAAATGAATTACAAATATCTATTTATTGAGAAGGCAAAACAATATTTAGATAAGAATAAATTAAATATGCCACAATCGATTTACAATATTTATAAAAATGAAAATATCTATGTAAAGCGTGAATTTTTAAATTATAACGAAGTCTATAAAGAGTTTAAATGCCTTGTGCATTTTATTGAGAGTGTTGAATGGAAAGAGAATATACTTTTTAATATTTCTCTCAATGATATATTTCTTCAGAGAGGCTATACTCCGGTAACGTTTGCAGACGAAATAAAATCAGTTAGAAAGAATTCAAAAGACTATATTAAATTTTTGAATATGGTGGAGTTAAGTTTAGATGAAATATTACAGCTAACTCCTCCTATTATTATAAATTTAAAACATAACAACGGAATTAATATATGTGATGGTTATCATAGGGTTTTAGCAGCGCTTTCGAAACAAGATAGCGTAGAGTTTCCTTGTACTCTTGGTAAATATAAAGATGCATGAAAAAGTATCCTTTAGTGGTAGTTATTTCATGTAAAAAAAATAAAGAGCAGCAAAAATTACTTTGCAATTGCTTTTTAAATAAAATTGACTTTATTATTGTACAGGGTGATAGTTCAGAGAATTCTTTAACTAATTATTATTTAAACTTAAGTGTAGATGATAGTTATGAGCTTTTACATTTAAAAATTATTGAAGCGTATAAATTTATTTATAAAAAAATAAAAAGGCCTATACTTAAAATTGATGATGATACGTTTTTAAATATAAAAAATTTTAAAGATTATAAATTTGATTTTGATTATGGTGGTTTTGTAAACTACGGTAGAACAACAGACTATATTTATCATCAAGATAAAATAACAGATAAAAGATTTAAAACACCTATAACTGATAGTAGTGATTATAATTTTGCGCTTGGAGGTGGGTATTTTTTGAGCAGAAAGGCATTAAAGATTTTTATTGATAATTATAATACTATACCAGAAGCATCAAATCATCTAGAGTTTAAGAAAGGTAGAGAAGATAGGCTAATTGGACAAACACTACATCCTTTTCTAGATAAGATAAACATTAAGAACGATGGTTACTGGACTAACCGCGACAGCGCTTCTTTTTCAGCGTTCTCTGATACAATTTTTCATCCTGTTAATTTAGAAAAATTTAAAACACTAATATCCAAAAGAAATACAAAATTTTATGTCTAATGCTATAGTAATGCTTATAGATGATAATAGTTTTCTCGGATCATGTGTAACTATACAAGGTATTAAAGAGTATGCAAAATTAAATTATGATTTAGTTGTTTACACATGGAAAAATTTAAGTGAAAACAACAAAAACAATCTATTGAAAATTAACGATAAAATTATTTTTAAAGAAATTCCTGAAGAAGATTATATTAATTGCAAGTTCGGTAAATTACCTCGAGTATGGGATTATAATTGTGCTTTTAGGTTTGAAATTTTTACTCTTTCTGAATATAATAAAATATTGTATATAGACTGTGATTTTTTAATACAAAACGATATAACACAGATCTTTAAACTTAAGAGCAACTTTGGAGCAGTGAAAGCTGCAGAAGATTGCATGGCACAAGGTGATAAACGGTTTAACGCTGGTCTTCTATTAATAGATAATATGTATTTGTGTAAAAAAGTAAAGGAAGAATTAATAGCCATTAATCTGCAGCCTGCTCCTTTTTTTAATAATTCGCAAGAATGGATAAGCGATGAACCTGTATTAAACACATATTTTAAAGAAGTAAAATATTTAAATAAAAAATTTAACTATCTTGTCACATCACTAGAAATAGATGAAATAGATGGTAATAACTATCATTTTAATGGAACAGTAAAACCCTGGCAAACCGATACCTTCTATAAAGCCTACAATGAATGTTTTCTGAGAAGATTTCTCAATGAAAACGGCCCAACAGGTTTAATTCAAGTAAAGAAAATTTTTAGTAAATATCAAAAAGAATTGAATAAATG
>Ga0181356_1000285_pt1 | contig 21540 bp, 34 predicted proteins | sample Fa13VDMM110SN_FD_130104 | JGI IMG/M metagenome (GOLD analysis project Ga0181356, IMG submission 130104) | Freshwater viral communities from Lake Michigan, USA - Fa13.VD.MM110.S.N | ecosystem: Environmental > Aquatic > Freshwater > Lake | place: USA: Michigan | collected 2013-09-24 | reverse complement strand
TAAACTTCATTGATGATACTGCGGAGGGTCTAGTTGAAAATCTTTCAGAAACTAACTGGTTGTCTATGCTTGGTGGCGGCGTTGGTATTGGTTTTGGTATTCGCGCCGCAGATGATAAGTCTACTGGCGTTATGCCTCACCTTCGCACTTATGATGCTTCTTCTATGGCTTACCGTCAAGGTCGCACTCGTCGTGGTTCTTATGCTGCTTATCTGGATATTTCTCACCCTGATGTTGGGCTTTTTCTAGAAATGAGAAAACCGACGGGTGACCCGAATATGCGGGCGCTCAATTTGCACCATGGAATTAATATCACCGACGATTTCATGCAAATCATCGAACGTTGCATGGCAGATGATGATACTGATGATAGCTGGAATCTGACTGATCCAAAGTCAGGTGAAATTCGTGATACTGTTTCTGCTAAGGAACTTTGGCAGAAGATACTCGAACTTCGAATGATGACAGGTGAGCCTTACATTCACTTTATCGATGCCTCGAACCGTGCGTTGCCAGATTTTCAGAAGGCATTGGGCCTAAAGATACATCAATCCAATCTCTGCTCTGAAATCATCCTTCCTACCGATAGAAAACGCACGGCTGTTTGCTGCTTGTCTTCGGTTAACTTGGAATACTATGATGCATGGTCCAAGGACCCTCTGTTCTTGAAAGACATGGCAGAGATGCTTGACAATGTTCTACAGTATTTTATTGATAATGCACCAAAGCAAGTTTCGAGAGCAATCTACTCTGCCAAGCGCGAACGTTCGATTGGTATTGGCGCACTGGGCTTCCATGCTTACCTTCAACGTAAGAAAATTGCGTGGGAATCGGCTGTTGCTAAGGGTACCAATATGCGTATGTTTAAGCATATCAAGAACCGTCTAGATACTGCGAATTTAGAACTTGGTGCAGAACGAGGCGAAGCACCTGATGCTGCTGGTACGGGTCGCCGTTTTAGTCACATGCAAGCTATTGCGCCTAATGCATCTTCATCCATCATCATGGGCAATACCAGTCCATCGATTGAACCATGGAGAGCAAACGCATATCGTCAAGATACATTATCTGGTTCATTCCTTAATAAGAATAAATACCTTGACTTTATTATCAATATAGAAGCTGCAAATCACAAAGATGGTTGGTATGACGAGACTTGGTCTTCGATTATCGCCAACGATGGTTCTGTGCAGCACCTTACATGGATGGATGCAATAACCAAAGAAGTATTTAAAACTTCGATGGAAATTGACCAACGGTGGGTCATTGAACACGCGGCAGACAGACAGAAGTTTATTGATCAGGCACAGTCTCTCAATCTATTCTTCCGTCCAGATGCTAATATAAAATATCTTCATGCGGTACACTATCTCGCATGGAAACAGGGTCTAAAAACTCTATACTACTGCCGCTCCGAAAAGATTGGTAAGGCAGATAAAGTATCGAAGCGCATTGAACGTGAAGCGATTAAAGAAATCGACTTTAAGGCAATGATTGATGGCGATGCTTGTATAGCTTGCGAAGGGTAAACGAATGACACAATATTTTGCACAAATAGTATCAAAACCAGATTGCCCATATTGCGTAAAAGCAAAAGAGTTTATGCAGGGTATGGATATTAAATATACTGAGATGGTAGTTGGCCAAGATTGTGTCTGGGAAGACATTACGGCACAACTTCCTAACGTTACCACTGTGCCCCAGATTTGGGTTAACGGTGAACATGTTGGTGGTTATGACGATCTAATCAAATGGGCATCGGAGGTATAATGTCTAATCTTTTAAGCGAACGTTCTTATTTCAAACCTTTCAATTACCCATGGGCATATGATGCTTGGTTGAAGCACGAACAGTCGCACTGGCTTCACACTGAAGTTCCAATGGTTGAAGATGTCAACGATTGGAAAAAGCGGCTCACTGATGGTGAAAAGCACTTTCTCACTAATATTTTTCGTTTCTTTACGCAAGGCGATATCGATGTTGCGGGCGGTTATGTAAACAACTATCTACCATATTTTCCTCAACCTGAAATTCGTATGATGCTTATGGGATTTGCTGCCAGAGAAGCATTACATGTCGCAGCCTACTCACATCTTATTGAAACTCTGGGTATGCCTGAAACGACATATCAAGAATTTCTTGAGTATGATTCAATGAAAGCAAAGCATGATTACTTCTTAGGCCTGTCGAATGCGGGCGCAACACCTGAAACTATCGCTACTAATATTGCTGCATTTTCGGCGTTTACTGAGGGTATGCAACTGTTCTCATCCTTCATCATGCTCTTAAACTTTCCCCGCCACGGAAAGATGAAGGGAATGGGCCAGATTGTTACTTGGTCAATCGTTGATGAAACGCAACACGCCGAGTCGATGATTAAGTTGTTCCGGTCATATGTTGAAGAGAATAGAGATATCTGGAATGACGAGCTAAAGTCTAGCATATATACCATCGCAGAAAAGATGGTAGAGCTGGAAGACAAGTTCATCGAACTTTCATTCTCCATGGGTGAGATGGAAGATTTAACAGAAGCCGATGTTAAAAAGTATATTCGTTACATCTGTGACCGCAGATTGATTAGTCTTGGTATGAAGGGTATTTTTAAAGTCAAGAAAAATCCACTGCCTTGGGTTGAAGAAATGATTAATGCACCCACTCACACCAACTTCTTTGAAAATCGTGCTACCGATTACGCCAAGGGCGCGCTATCTGGAACTTGGGAAAGTGTTTGGGGAGCAGCATAATGGAAGAACAGGAATGCTTTTCATGCGATGCCGTGTTTTTGGTAGAGCATGAATTGGATGAAGAATACTACAAAACTAAATACTGTCCGTTTTGTGGAACCAAGATAGCCGAAGAAGACCTCGAATTTGATGACTGGTACGAGGACGAATAAATAGTTCACACGTTGGAGTGAACTAATGGTTATTAAAAAGAAGAAGCCGTTGCCAAAGAAAGTGCATAGAGTTTATTGCACCTACTTTGACGACGGCAAATACTATATTGGTTATTCATGTAAGACTGATAAACTATTTGAAAAATATTTTGGTAGTTCTACATATGTTACTAACTACGAAGGCGAAATGCGCAAAGAAGTTGTTGCGGAATATGCGGGTAAATCTCACGCAAAAGCAGTCGAGCATATTCTACAATGGGAGTATCGATTTGATGATCGGTGTATCAATGACATGTGGAATGTTAGATTACGACTATCGCACTTGAAAGAATTAAAGTTACCTGACTGGAGACCTGGATGTTTTTCGCAGCCCTCTTGATGCTGGTAGCACTAGCGATTACTAGTGTAGCCGGTTATTTTTCAATATTAGGTTTGATGGCCATCTTTCCTGCTTCACCTATTGCAATCGCTGCTATGGGAATTGTCTTAGAACTAGCTAAACTTGTAACAGCAAGTTGGGTGTATCGTAACTGGAAGATTGCCAACAGACTATTGAAGACATACTTTACGATAGCAGTGGTAGTCTTGTCGTTCATCACCAGCATGGGTGTATTCGGCTATCTAAGTAAAGCGCATATTGAACACACCACTGTTGGTGGTTCAGCGCAATTGCAAATCGCACAATTAGAAAGTCAGAAGACTTCGGCTGAAAGGAGACTAAAGAATGCACAAACATCTCTGGATACTTTGGACCGACTCACTACTAGCGAAAATATCCTCGATGCTAATTTCATTAGAAATAGACAAAAGAGAGAACGCGCGGCCCTTAATAAGGAAATTGAGGCTGCGGCTGCAAACATTCAGACTATTGAGACTAATCTCATACCGCTCAAAACAGAGAACCTCATACTCGAAGCGGAAGTAGGACCAATCAAATACGTAGCGGAACTGTTCTACGGTAGTGGTGATAATGCCACCATCGACAAGGCCGTCCGTATGATGATTATCATTCTTATCTTTGTTTTCGACCCGCTGGCAATTCTTTTGATAATTGCAGCAAATATGACATTTTTAGGGTTGACAAAAAGAGAAGAATCAGATATAGTGAATATTGTCTCAGTTGAAGTGGATGAACCGAAAGCTCCAACCGAGACGCCAAAAGCTAAGAAAACACGTAAGCAGAAACCAAAAGCCCTTATACCAGAAGTTCCAGACTTCTTTCAGTTTGAGAAGCATGGTTCTACTCATGATGTTCCTATGCCAGATCCTCCTCGCCGAAATGCAAGGGGTCAAATTATAGTTGATGAAAAAAATATTAGGAGAATGTGAAATGATGACCGACGTTGAAGCAATGCGCGAAGACCTTACAAACAACCTTCGTGCTAAGGTAGGCACAGTTACTTTTACGAAGCAGAATGGTGATGAGCGGGTAATGCGTTGCACTCTACAGGAATCTGTGCTTCCCAAGCAGACCGAACTAGAAGAAGCCGTTCAGAAAAAGGGTCCTACTGATTCGCTGGCCGTATGGGACCTCGATAAGAATGCATGGCGTTCTTTTCGCTATGATACTGTAATTTCAGTAAAATTTGAGGGTTGACAAATACCTTGATATATCGTATAATGAGATATATTGACAAGGAGTGATTATGTATAAACTTAAGGTACCTGTTGCTGAGTCGAAGTTCGTCGGTGTCGAGCCTATCTGGGCCGATAGTTACGAACCTGTAAACTATCAAAGCGAATTTAGCAATGCTCTTAACTGGTATAACTATATTGTAGATGCCAAAGACTGCCGCGCTTTTCTCACCGATTGGTTCAAAACCGATAAGGAGAAACTAAAGACGGTCGGTCAGGTACCAGATAAGTTTCTACCTAGAACCTATGCCAACACGGCTCGAATTGCCATGCGTGGTTTCCCAGTAAGCGAGGTTCACCAGAACCGCATCTGGGAAAAGATTCAGGAAGTGGCAAACAAGCGAATCAAGTCAGATGACGATGATGAGCCTGTTGCCGCTCCTGTGATCAAGATAGTCAAGCCCGTTAAACTGGCTTCTACCTACATCTTGTCTCTTGTAAATGATGAAATCGAAAATCTTATCACTGGCGAAGACAATAAGAACATGGCTCAGATTCTAATGCCATATAAGATGAATGATAAGCAGTATGCGGCTTGTGCTGATAAGCTCCAGCCTCTTCTGGCAGAATATTCAGAAGTTCTGGAACTTCGTCGGACAGATAGAAAGACTTTGACCGAAGAACAGATAGAGTTTATGGATTCTTTCCCCTTCCCCGGTATCACACTCATCAAGAAGATTGTCCAGCTTATCGAAGGTTATGTCAATGACCTCAAGAAGGCTTATGTTAGTAAGCAAGTTGCCAAGGTTCGCAGTAAGAAGCCCAAAGATAAAACTAAACTGGTACGGGCAGTCAAGTTCTTGGTAGAAGACCCTAAGTTCGGCAAGAGCGTTGACCCCATCAACCTTCTTAACTGTAGTGAAATCTGGGCGTTCGATACAAAGACCCGCAAGATTTCCAAGTATTATAGTCCAGTCGGTGGTGGCATCACTGTAAAGGGTGCATCTCTCGTGGGTTATGACGAGGCCATGTCCAGTTGCAAATTGCTTCGAAAGCCAGAAGAACAGATTCCTGCATTTTCTGCGACCGCTAAAAAAGACTTGACAAAATGGTATTCTTCTGTTAAAAGTAAGAATGCGAATGTGCGCCCTCGACTCACGGCAACAACTTTAATTTTGAAAGTCTTTTAATGTCAGATAATGATAACATTACATATCTTCGACCTCGTGCGGCACCGCCCACAAAAGAAGATTTGGAATCCTACAATTACTTTCTTGAAGGTGCTACTGAATATGCTGCATATCAGGAAGCTGAGGCTTTTGCCGCTGCTTGTATGAACGGCATTCTAAGAGCCGCAGATAAGAAGCTGGGTAAGCTAGATGACAATATTACTGGGGACGCCGCCGTGATTGCTGTTATGATTCAGGGTATGTTTATGCGTCAAGCTGGCGTTCATTGTCCAGAAATCAATCTGTTGGATGACATTCGCGAAATCTTAAATAAGACTGGAGTGAGCGAATGATTGTAGTAGATTTTAATCAGGTAGCAATTAGCAATATGATGGTAGAACTTGGTGGTCGCCGTGATATAGAGGTCAATCTGCCTCTGATTCGTCACATGATTATCAATTCAATCCGTTCTTATAAGCGCAAGTTCGGACCAGAGTTTGGTGAGATTGTTATTGCATGTGATAATCGCCACTACTGGCGCCGCCAGTTCTTCCCTAACTACAAGGCTAATCGTAAGAAGAGCCGTGCAGACAGTGGCTTTGATTGGAATTCCATCTTCGAAGCATTGCACCAGGTTCGTGCAGAGTTGTCAGAACACTTTCCGTATCCTGTCATCGATGTTGACGGCGCAGAAGCAGATGATGTAATAGGTGTTTTGGCAGAATATAGTCAAACTTCGAATGTCGATGGCCTTCTGCCCAGTGCAGAGCCGTTTCTCGTTCTTTCTGGTGACCATGACTTCAATCAGTTGCAGAAGTGGTCGAACGTCAAGCAGTATGCTCCGGTTCAAAAGAAGTTTGTTAAGATAACAGAACCCCCTGCCGCAGTTCTTATGGAACACATTATCATGGGTGATAAGGGTGACGGTGTTCCTAACATTCTATCAGATGATGATACGTTCGTCACTGGTTCACGCCAGCGTCCCATGAAGAAAGATAAGGTTGCTGAGTGGAAACACCAGAAGCCAGAAGACTTCATCACCAGTGATGAAATGTGGCGCAACTTCCAGCGCAATCGCGAACTGGTTGACCTGTCGCGTATTCCTGAAGACATCAAAAATGATGTTATAGATAGTTATGAGAAGCAGAAAGGTGGAGACCGCAGTGGTCTCCTAAACTACTTTATTGCAAACCGTATGAAACAGATGATTGATTTGATCGATGAATTTTAATAGTTCCGACGAGCGAGTAGGCATCACGGCCAGTTGCTTTGACCTGTTTCACGCGGGCCATGTTCTTATGCTGCAAGAAGCCAAAGAACAGTGTGACCGATTAGTTGTAGCGTTACAGACTGACCCAACGATTGACCGCCCAGAGAAGAACAAACCCGTTCAATCTCTGGTAGAACGGTATATTCAGGTGCAAGCCTGTAGGTATGTGGACGATATCATTCCATATACGACGGAAGAAGACTTGCTAAATATACTACAATGTTATGACTGGGATGTTCGCATCATTGGCCAAGATTATTACGGTAAGCGGTTTACTGGTGACGAACTAGATATGGAAGTTTATTACAATAGTCGCAGGCACAGCTTTAGCACTACTGAATTGAGAAAGAGAATTAGCGATGGCAACAAGATTACCACCTAAAAAGTTTAAGTATATCAATGAAGCCCTAGATTGGGTAACAGAGGTAAAGGAAGTAGACGAATTGCGCGAACGAGTTCGGGCAGTCTCTCTTGGCAACTCTATTTTTATGCGTTTCCTAGCTTGGGGCGTAGGATATGAACAGGGACCATATAATCTACCTGATGGTAAGACACCCATTAAGAATGAAGGACTACCATCTGGTATGTCTGACACCACTATCACAATGGAATTTAGACGCATTCTAACTCTTCTTCCTAATGGCAGCGCAGCAAATGTCGCTCAGTGGCGCCGAGAAGAAATCTGGATGCAGATTTGTCAGGGTGTTCATCCTGACGAACAAGTTCTTTTGGATGCGGCAAAAGATAAGACAATTCTGGATGTTTATCCTGCTCTTGCCGATGTGCTAGATAGTTTTCTTACTGGTTGGAAAAAGCCCGAGGTTAAGAAGAAGAAGGTATCAAAAAAGCCCGAGAGTATCTCCTAAGAATAACGAAAATATTTGTTAGAGGACAACAGATTCCAGTAACCTGGGGTGTAAAAAAACCTTGGGGTTTGTAACACTAATAAATAACTGTTCTCAAACTTTCAAACGGAGATACTTTGATGGGCGCAATTCTGGAACATAAGCATCTAATCATTCGTGCAGAATTAAAAAATCCACCTAAATGCGTAGAAGCAATTCAGGACTGGATGAAACTTTTGGTCGCTAACATTGATATGAAGATACTTATGGGTCCATATGCCGTCTATTCTGATATGATAGGCAATCAAGGTTTGACAGCGGTAACCATTATCGAAACTAGCCATATTGCTATGCATGTGTGGGATGAAGTAAACCCTGCATTGATGCAACTGGATGTCTATACCTGTTCAAAGCTGAACGTTAATGATGTATTTCTGGCTCTAAGTGATTTTATACCGGTAAATGTTGAATTTAAGTATATTGACCGCGAACATGATTTGACATTGCTGGATAAAGGTGTTATAAGTGAGATACTTCCTCTTTAAACACAAAAGCGAAATCTGGTTAGTTAAGGATCCCGAACAGGTACCGAAACCCAGAGAACTTTTGCTACAAAACTCTAATATCGAATATATCAGAGAAAAGGCAGACAGTTTAAAAAAAGGGTTGACATTTCGTGATAAAGTCAGTAGAAAGAAGATACCGGCTTTAACACCAGAGCATAAACGAAAGATTGCTCTAGCGTTAAGTGGAAGCAACAACCCTAATTGGGGCGGTTTGAAAGAAGAAACTAAGGCCAAAATTCGGCGCAAGATGCGAGGAACAAGGCGCAACGAAAACAATCCTATGTATGGTAGACACCAAACATGGGAAACTCGCAATCTCATAGCGATGAAAGCGAGACACAGAAGACGAAAGTGGTGTGTCGACCCAAGCGGTAAAACGCATTTGGTATACCCGCTGACTTTCATACTACCATCTGGTTGGATGTGGGGAAGATTTTACGACCCATATAAACCAGAAAATTTTTAAAGAGTTCAGAAGTCTTTATCGGAAGCGTGGGTGAGCGGTTGAAACCTACAGTCTTGAAAACTGTCGTACCGCAAGGTACCGTGGGTTCGAATCCCACCGCTTCCTCCAGTTTGGGGATGTAGTCCAATGGCAGAGACAAAGGACTTAAAATCCTTCCAGTGCGGGTTCGAGTCCCACCATCCCTACCAATGCCCCTTCCTCTAAAGGTAAGAGAGCGGTTTTTGATACCGTCAATTTAGGTTCGAATCCTAGAGGGGCATCCATTTTTAGAAAGGTTATATAATGAGTGATATTATTGCAGTAGACCAACTTCGTCTGTTCATCGAACGTATCGAAAATATCGAAGCAGAGATTGATGTAAAGAAAATTGATCTTAAGGAAGTCTATTCAGAATTGAAGGGTGAAGGCTTTGATACCAAGGCCGTTCGTAAGATTGTGCGCCTTCGTAAGCTGGAAGCACATGTCAGACAAGAAGAAGATATGATCCTAGATACATATCGTAGCGCAGTGGGTGTATAAAATTTAGCACTTGACATTTGCCCGCGAATCAGCTATAAAGAAAGAGTAGTTGATGAGAAGGTGATTCGAAATGCTTACACTTAGAGATATTAATACCGCTACCAACTCCAATGATGGTAGCATCTTTTCAGACCTGCACAAAGATGTGTATGGTTTCCGCCCTCGTGATGTTACCTTTTCTTCAACCGAGGAATTTGATGCTGAATACGAGCGTCTCGTCGGTATACTCTCTGTGCAGATCGACGAAGAAAAGATTCGTCAGGATCGCAACTTCGCTGAGTTCGTTTGTCGTGTAGACGGCATCATGGGTTTGGTCAAGAACTGCTTTGATAATGCGGCAGCGGTCGCCATTATCTGTGAAGCAGAAGGCATTGATGATGAAGAAATGCGCTTCTATGGTTGGGAATCTCTTGAGTATCGTCTCGACCTTAAGTATGGTTCCATCAAAAAGTGGTTATCGGAGTAATTGATATGGAAGTTTTTGCGTTATTAGCTGAATGGGATTACGAAGGGTCGCTTCTGTTGGGTGTGTATGCTTCTGAAGAAGATGCACGGTCTGCGGTTATTACCGATCGGTTCATTGATCGTTACTACATAGAGCGTCGAGTGGTCGGTGCTCCTATAGATTTCGATCCTGTTCGAATTGACATCTAGACGAGTAGCTCAATGGTAGAGCCGACCGCTCATAACGGTTAGGTTGGGGGTTCGAGTCCCTCCTCGTCTACCAGTTTCGGACACTTAGCTCAGTAGGTAGAGCAACGGGCTTTTAACCTGTAGGTCCCGGGTTCGAGCCCCGGAGTGTCCACCAAGTTTATGGTGACTGTGGTGTAGCGGTAACATTTCTGGATTGTGAGTCCGGAGTCGCGAGTTCGATCCTCGTCCGTCACCCCAAATTTTGTTATAAATAATTTAAAATATATTCTGATATTTTTGGTAAAACAGTATATATTAGTTCTGTTCTTTGACATAGTTAGAAACTAAATAAGTCTTTTCGGAGACTTATTAGATGAGTGCATTGCTCGGTTCGATTCCGATGATGCTAGTTGCAAATGGCATGCGCTGGTCCAGTGCATTCTTCTAATAAGTTTTTGCCCTTATAGCTCAGTTGGTAGAGCAGTTGATTTGTAATCATCAGGTCCGGCGTTCGAGTCGTCGTGGGGGCACCAGTTTATACGTCGGTGAGGGAAAACGGTAATCCGCAGGTCTCCAAAACCTTGAGAAGTAGGTTCAATTCCTACCACCTTCGCCAGTTTTATTCCCTAATGGCGCAGCGGTAGCGCAGTTGACTGTTAATCAATTGGTCGGTGGTTCGAATCCATCTTAGGGAGCCAGATATCAGCCTCGACGGAGGCTGTAAGAAGTGTGACTGAATACTCTCCTGCCAGAGGGGATAAGGTAGATTCGGGGATTGGTCTCCTGCTTAACAAGCTAACGAGTCGTGGCGACGAAATAGATACATAGGTATTTGGCTAGTTGCTTGGTGGTATATCCGAATCCACCCACTTCGCTTTTATAAATTATAGGCCTCCTCGGCTGAACCCGTGAAGTGATACTAACATTGTTGCAACTTTGTTATTATCTGGGAAGATTGCAACGTCGCGAAGTAAGCAATCAAGGCACACTTAGGTGGTCGCTCTTTTTTATGCGCCTATGGTGGAATTGGTAGACACGCTGGTTTTAGGTACCAGTGCGAAAGCGTGGGGGTTCGAGTCCCTCTAGGCGTACCAAGCATTAAGTTTACTGCGGGTATGGTATAGAGATTGTGCCTTAGCCTTCCAAGCTAAAGAGGTGAGTTTGAGTCTCACTATCCGCTCCAATCCCAAGTATCACTCTCCATTACTCCTTCCTCTAATGGTAAGAGAGCGGACTTTGAATCCGTCAATCTAGGTTCGAGTCCTAGGGGAGTAACCAGAGTTAAATAGGAGAGGTGGCAGAGTGGTCGATTGCTCTAGTCTTGAAAACTAGCGTACTGAAAGGTACCGTGGGTTCGAATCCCACCCTCTCCGCCATTTATTTTTAAAATTGTTATTATAGGGCTTGACATTTTCTACATTTCGAGGTATAGTGATATTATAGTTTGAAAGGAAATGATTATGGAAGTTTTTGCATTGTTGGCAGAATGGGATTACGAAGGTTCTCTGCTGTTGGGCGTGTATGCTTCTGAAGAAGAAGCACGGTCTGCGGTTGTTACCGATCGTTTCATTGATCGTTACTACATCGAGCGTCGAGTGGTCGGTGCTCCTATAGATTTCGATCCTGTTCGAATCGACATCTAGACGAGTAGCTCAATGGTGGAGCCGACCGCTCATAACGGTTAGGTTGGGGGTTCGAGTCCCTCCTCGTCTACCAATTTTAGGACACTTAGCTCAGTCGGTAGAGCAACGGGCTTTTAACCTGTAGGTCTTGGGTTCGAACCCCAAAGTGTCCACCAGTTAGGGGTTGCTACCTAATAAGCACGCGAGGGACCAAGGTTAGTCCCTCAACTTTAATTTTACAAGGAAATTCGAATATGGATATTAAGACTTTTATGGCAGCAGCAGTTGTTTCGCTTACAGCAGCATGTGCTCCTACTGCGGAAACAGCATCAGTTGCAGAACGTGCTGGTCCAGCAGCAGACGAAGCACTTGCTGCAGCAAACACTGAAGCAGTTAATGATGACGTAACTGCACCAGAATTATCACGAATGTCAGATTCGCGATAATTTTATATACTGGGGGCATAGTCCAATGGCAGAGACAAGGGACTTAAAATCCCTCCAGTGTGGGTTCGAGTCCCACTGTCCCTACCACTTATAAGTATTATCATGATAACTAAAAAGGTTGACTGATGCCAGTATATGATTTTATAAACACAGAAACAGGTGATGAGTGGGAACAGACCATGTCATATGATGACATGAAAGAACTCACGAATGATGGAACTGTCAAGATTCTCTACAAGAAAATTAACTTCTTACATGCTCCTGGTTCTGATGGTGGTGGGAAGGTTCCTGATCACTTCAAGGAAGTTATGTCTCGCGTCGCTGATGCCAATCCCAACTCTGCTCTCGCACAGGAATATGGTTCTAAGTCCACCAAGGATGTTAAGACTCGTGATGCTGTGGATAGAATCAGGAAAAAGGCAGGAGGTTCATTGATCGGATGAACATGTTGGTTGCGCTCCTTACTTCAAGGGATGTTGAGAAATTAAAACGTTGTATCGAGAGTGTTCTGCCTCAAACCAGTGATGTGGTTGTGGTATGCAACACTCTCGATTTTTCATTTGTAGAGCAAGCGAGATCTGTTGCAGAGGAATACAATGTAGAGTTTCTGGTAACTGAATCTAACGGGACACCAGCGAAGGGAAAGAATTCTGTTCTAGAGATTTTCCGAACTCGCTCGCATGACTATTACATGCAAGTTGATGCAGATGACTATCTTGCACCTGATGCATTGACCAAACTTGATAAAATTGTGAATGAGAATCCAGATGTTGATGTAGTCGGTTTGGTCGATGGGATGATGACTTATAATGGAACTGATACTACTGGTAATGCATTCTTCAACAGTGCGGATATCTATAAATTTGCAAATGTAAAAGGTTCACATGGATTGCGTCTAATAGAACTTGGTAAATTTTTGGCAGAAAATCTTCTGCAGAATAGAATGTTGCTGTATTCTAAAAAAGTAATTAACTCCTTCGATTTCGACGAGACATTTTTTGGTTCAGAGGATGTTGTAGCATCATATAAATTATACTATAATCCAGATATAAATTATATTCTTACTGATGAGCATCTATATGTCTACGACTTGGAAGATAGTGGAAACTTTCATGCCTTCCTTAGTAATCCGATTGAAATTAAAAAAGTGCTTCGTGAATTGAAGGTTATTGTGAATGAGTCTAGAATACAAAATTGACTATCTTCGTGCATATAAAGCATTTAAGAAACTGCGCAGAAATCCAGCAAATACGATTTTCATATTTGAGATCCTACATGCATTAAATCCTCCATCATTGCGCTGGAGTCTTGAGCAGTTAATGAAGACTGAATCAGGTGGTGAGGTAGCATACATCTCCGAAGAAATTTCGGAGTATTTCTCGACACTTTCTGAAAGACCAGAGAGATCTGTTGGTAAAGAATGCCACAAACTATTTCCGAATCAAGAAATCTTATTGAGACTCAGCAGAAGAAAATCAAACAACAGCAAATGGATCGAAGCAAAGCATCCATATAATTGGATGGCACGCAGATACCGCGACACACATGACACTTGGCACACATTGACAGGATATCCTGCAAATGATACAGGTGAAATTTGTCTTGCGGCATTTTCATATGCACAGACAAAATCGCTTGGTTGGTTTATGATATGTTTTCTGGGTTTATTGAAATATGGTCTCACCTACAAAAATCTCTCTATGGTCAAGCATGCATATATACGAGGGAAGAACGCCAAGTTCTTGCTCGCAGAAAATTATGATGCCCTGTTTAATGAAGATTTAGAAGAAGCGCGAATGCGTCTTAATATTATAGTATGATAGATCTAGAGAAAATTGATAGCAGTTATCCCCTAGAAAAGATTCTTCCATTTTGTGAAGCATCTCTGGGGGATCCACGCCCAGGAGCAGAGAACATGAGTCCTGTTGGATGGGAGAAAAATAAATCATCATTTTTATATTTACTTTATGTGGAAAAGCGGTATAATGGTAATGGTAATGGTTATATAATATATAAAAAAGATGGTAGAATTTTATGCGGCAGTGGTTTCTCTGTTTCTGATATTGATGAAAAAATGACGCATTTAAGTTCCCGAAGTTATACAGTCCCTGGAGTTACCTTTCCTCGAGTACAGGGTGCTATTCATGATTTAGCCGTAGATATTAGTATGGAAAATGGTAGATTCGGTGCATTCTCTTCAATGAATGAGTATAATTACAGATTATGTCCAAGATATATTGAGATCAACGATCCGATTAATCATCCTGGATATTTTATGGAAAATGGTAAACATTTTGCCAAACCTGGAGTAAGAATCCATCCAATGCAATCAGATGGACCATTTAAGATTCGCGGAGCAAAACAGTGGATTGGTTACATGATTTGGAATGAAGAACACAGAGAGTCATTTTTACAAACTCTTGAATCAATTAAATGGGATGAAACACAATGATTAATCTCTCATCCACAGATTATTACATAAGTTGGCATTGTAATTTAAAATGCGCAAACTGCATCACTGGATCTCCATACCGCGATGAAGAATTTTCTGACATAGAAAGTTTCAAACGAGATGTAGACAATCTCTCACAGTACATGCATGTTGGTGTCCTGCGACTGCTGGGAGGTGAACCGACACTTAATCCAGAGATCACAGAATATTTAAAATATGCAAAGCAGAGCAAATTATGTGATGTTACTGCCGTTCTTACAAATGGAGTAAAACTAATGACAATGTCAGATGAGTTTTATGATAATTGTGATATTGTTACTTTCAGTAAGTACGAAAATGCAGGAATAAACTACGACAAGATTTTTAACTATCTAGATAGAAGAGGACAACGTTGGAACTTGCAGAATGTTCCGTCCCATCCAAAGAGTATTGGGGTTTGGAAACAAGAGGAAATGTCCAAGGAAGCACATTCAGTATTGGCATGGGGTGAGGAGTTTCGTGTACTAGATCAATTTGAAGAACTAGATGAAGATACCGCACAAGCAGTATATACTTCTTGTTCTGGAAAAACCTATTGTGGTACGTTTATTGATGGAAAATACTATCGGTGTGCAGTAAGTATGCATCGTCCTGGATACTACAAAGCAATCGGAGTTCCTTTACCATATGACTTGAAAGAATTGGACGGTATCCCGATTGATTATCAATTTATAGATAAATATCATGAAGCAATTAATAGCGAAAAAATTAATATAAATGCATGTAGATTCTGTAAAGGATATGGTGATGCGTTGGAGATAACCAATGAACCACATAGACAACTATCAATATCAGAAATAAATGCAAAAAAAAGTAAATTGATTGATGCTTGATGGAATTATCTTTGGTGGTATGATAAATATGGAAGAACCCACAAGACCACAGGATCTTTCTGGGATCAGTTATACTTCTATTCACAGAAGCGCAGGTTCTCACAGAATTGCTTCGTTCTTGCGCCAACATGAGTTTGACATTGAAGTCGTAGATTTTGCTCCTTCTTGGCAATTTGAAGAATTCCAAGAGTTAATTCGTTCACGAATGACGCCAACAATGAAATTTGTTGGTCTCGGAGCAACATTCCATATGAACACGGAAACTCTCTGGCGGTGTTTTACTTGGTTAAAGGAGACCTATCCAGATGTATTGCTGGTATCAGGATCAACTGATTTTTACAATCTCCATTTAATTCCCGTAGATTACTTAGTAGTAGGTTATGGCGAACTTGCTATTTTAAAAATCCTAGAAGGAACTGCGAAATATACCGAAGAAGTTATCGATAAAGAGGGTAACAAACGCAGGACTGTGCATGCGCTTAAAGAATATCCTGCATATCCAATGCGCAATCTTTCTATTGATTATGAAAAGAGAGATTTCCCACAACCTTTCGAATCAGTTACTATGGAAACAAGTCGTGGATGCAGGTTTAAATGCGCGTTCTGCACATGGCCCATTTTGGGAGTTAAAGATGACCATACTAGATGCTCTAATGATTTCCGAGATAATCTTATGCGAAATTATGATAATTATGGTATACAACGCTATTCAATCGCGGACGAAACTTTTAATGATTACAGCGAGAAGATCATCAAGTATGCAGATGTCGTAGAGTCTCTGCCATTTAAACCAAACTTTGGTGGATATATCCGAGCAGACTTACTGCATACCAGACCTCAGGATATTGAACATCTTGCGCGCATGCGGTTTAATGGGCATTTTTATGGAGTTGAATCATTTCATCGTCCGAGTGCTGCTGCTATCGGTAAGGGAATGGATCCTGATAAGATTAAGCAAGCGATTCTGGATACTAAAGATTACCTCATTAAGCATAATGGTTTTTATCGTGGAACTATTGGATTGATTGTAGGATTACCGCATGAAACCGAAGAAACACTTAATGAATCTAAAAAATGGATTGATGAACACTGGAAAACGCAGAACTTTCGATTTTCTCAATTACACTTACCAAGCAGTCATGGTAATGTTAAACAAAGCGCATTGTCCTCGACATATGAAAAACAAGGATATAGTCTTGTAGATCCACAAAATATTATATTAGATGCATCTCATCCTGATTTGACAAAAATCTATCAGAGTAATAGTGTTCTTCCTGAAATAAAGCATACTGTGAAAAGGCTTGCTCAATACCTTAAAACAACCGTATTACTGCATCGATGGAAAAGCAATACTGGAATGACAGAACGAGAAGCAATATTGTGGATAATTAATAATGTATGGAGCAAAGACAATTATATGGACTTTGGTGTAGAACATTGGCGTCTGAACGAATGGTATGTTGCAGGTAAAACTGATCAGGAATTGATGGGATCATATCGTGACTTGGGTGGTGTCTGCCCACCTATTCAAACAAAGGTCGAGTTTATTGAAAATTATAAAAAACAAAAATTTAATTGGAGCAATACATGATAAATGTGCACAGACTGGCGTGGGCGGAAAGGATTAACGATGTTAGTATTATTCGGTGACAGTTTTATAAGTGAATCTTCGTATATCAAACTTCCACCCACAGATTCTGATATATTCCCAGATGCTTCTGAACATTTAACTTGGTTCAAGATGTTAAGTGATGATTTAGGAACCGAGTATAAAACATATGGGAAACCAGGGACCTCGTTTGAATATTCAACGTTAAAATTTTTTGAATATCTTTCTAGTGACGAATATAATCCAACTGATCGGATCGTATTTACCCTGACTACCAGCGAAAGAAGTCCAGTTATCGCAAAAGAATTTCTTCCAGAATGGGCATACTTGGCAAACTACAAGGCTTATCCAGAACTGTTAGATAAACAAAGAAAACAGCAGATGGAAAAACACACTGACCCAGACGAACATTATACTATGTTTAAGCAATTTTATAGAGATTGGTTTGTGCTAAAAAATCATGATTTAGTTGTAGCGCAGCGATACATGTTGCTGCAGACATTACACAGTCTTCCCAATAAAACAGCATCAATTAGTGTCAGTAGTGCAGAATCTTCCATAGCAAAGTTTTTTCCTAACCACGCTAAGTTTTCTTTGTGGCAAATCAGCACAGAAGAAATTTCGGATGGTGATATGTGGGACATGGCTAAAAAACAAGGTGCATATGATCATAGACTGAATCACTTACATGAAAAAAACCATCATGTCTTGAAAGATGCAGTATACTCATGCCTAACTGATGATAATTTTTCAGATTTCAATTCACAATCATTCCATAAAAATCTATTTTCTGTAAAATAGATGAAGATTTTACTGACTAAATAATCCAGAGGTGAGATATGATAATTGCGTGTGGTAAAGAAGACAATCGAGATTCTTTTGAATTAACAATTCCCGAGAATAAAAGCATTGGTATAATGTTGAGCAGTGGTGCTGATAGCGCAATATTACTGTATCTGATGTGCCTTGAATTAATACAAACGGGAAGATCCATCCAAGAAATTAAATATATCTTTACTGTTCCGAAAACAGATGGCGCAGAACTGCACAGCGCAGGCATCGTAAATTGGATAAACGAAAAACTGGGTATCAATCTACCACAACCAATAATTTTCGGTGCCGAAAATGTGCAAGATTTACATCACTCTATGCAAATTAGCGACAGTGTTCGAGCAGTTTTTCAGAAATATGATCCTACTTTTACAGACTTGTTTGTGTTTCTTGCGGACCAGCGACCTGTCCCGCAACCTTGGCCGTTTGACTCGACACATGCCACCAATCCTTTCCGCGTGACTGAGAATCCATACCCAGAAATCATCGGGTTACCATTTAATCATCTGTATAAAACACACACAATAGATTTACATTTTATGTTTGGCACTGAACGACTATTGGAACTATCGCACTCTTGCACCACAAACACAGTCGGTCGTTGCAACATATGCTATCATTGTAATGAGAGGAAATGGGCATTCGATCAACTCGGCAAGATTGATCCAGGAACCAATTGATGAACATATTCATAACAGGACATACCAGCGGTTTAGGTCTCAGCATATACAACCACTTCAAACAAAAACCTGACTGCATTGTTGGAGGAATAAGCAGGACGACAGGTTTCGATCTCACAACTGATGTAAATAAAGTCGTAGAGATGGTAAAGACGACCGAGTGTGACTATTTCTTCAACAATGCTCATGTTGGTGATGTTCAATCTAAACTGTTGCGAGAATTATCTGATTATACATGTGTGATATCATCTGGATCCATGGCAGCAGATGCTGCACAGATAAAACCAGAACCATATTATTTGAATAAATTTGATTTAGAACGCACACACAGATTGATTAAAAAGAATAATACGTTGCCCATGTTATTACTGAAGATGGGTTATCTAGAGAACTATGTAGACAGAGAACCTGTCTCATATGACACAATCGTAAGTGCTATAGATTTCTGGATACAAAATCCCAGAGTAAGTATGATTGAATTTGACAATATAAACTATGCAAAAAACTTTCCAGAAATTAACAAATATATCGAACACAAAAATGATTAAGGTTATTGGTAACATAGATATAGATCTGGTGCTTGAACAGTACACGGCGATTGAAAACCAAATACAGTGGGTGGAAATGTATCCTCACCACAAACAAGCAGGATTGCAGTATGCCGAAGAAACAGAAAATCTATGGGCAGGCGGAACAGGAAAACTGACAGGTCTGGTCAATCCAGAGCATCAATATAACAATCTAAATCCAGTGTTGCAAGGAACCATTTTTGAAGATATAATCAACGAGCACAAATTAGTAAGAACTCGTGTTATGTGGGTGAATGGTATGAGTTGCTACAGTATGCACAGAGATCTAAGTCCCAGGATACATGTTCCAATCATTACAAATCCAGAATGTTATTTTGTGCTGAAACAGGGGTCAGAAGGATTGATTGAGCACCTACCAGCAGGTAAAGTTTATTGGACTGATACACGCATACATCACACATTTATGAATTGCTCATTGGAACCAAGATTACATTTAATCGGTGTTCCCGTGAACACACAAAATTAAACTGAGAGGAATTAATATGTTTAACGTCGGCGATAAAGTAATGGGTTATAGGTATAATGAAATTGGTGAGCATGGTCTCGTTGTTGGACTGTGTGTCAGTATTACTGATGTTCACAATGAAGAGTGGCAGGAGGTGGCAGTGCGCACTGACGATGGTAGCATCGTAAAATTAATTGAACATTCAGTCTGCTGGGCATAAAATAATTTGAATTGTTTTGATTTAGGGGCTTGACATTTTCATAAAAATAGGGTAGAATGAAATATAAGATGAAAAAAGGGAATGTGAAAATGATCAAAGTTTACCAAATCCAACTGACCGACGCTGAAATTTCTGCTGTCAACAGTGGCGAAACCAGCGACCGCATCAAAGCGTACTTCGGTCGTTCGTTTGATGGTACCTTCAAGGCGGAAAACTTTCAGTACTACACTCATGTTGCTAACGTTGATACCAATGACATGGAAAATGCTTTCGAAGCAATGAATCTCTGGGAAGAAAGTATATATTTCGAGGATGTGTTTAAACTCGGTCGTTGCTCTTCAATGTCTGTCGGTGACATCCTTGAAGTTGACGGAAAACTATTCCGTTGCGCTTCTTCTGGTTTTGATGCAATTTAAGGATTTGATTATGACTGAAGATAAGACAAAGAATAATTTCCTCGAAATCTTGAAATGGGTTGGCACTGCATGTGTCATCATCGCCGCGACATGTCGTGCATTTGAGTTGCACACGGTCGACCTGATGTTGTCGATCATTGGTGCTGCCATCTGGGGATATGCTGCCTACGAGATGAAAGATAAACCTTTGATCGTGGTCAATGGGTTTATTACCGCTATTCTTCTGTATGGAGTTGTGAAATGAGTTATTGGTTGATCGTTTTCTTGTTCACTGCCGAGGGTGAGTTCGTAGCAAAGGATGTCTATGAGACTGCCAGCAAAGAGCAATGTGAAAAGTTCGCGGGTGATGTTACTCGGACTATTATCAACAGCAGATTGCAGGCACAGTTTCATTGCGTAAGCGATGATCATTACATGGGTCGTAAGCAGGACGAGGGCGTAGACTATGACTGAACTCGTGGAACTGCAATTGGTATGAAGTTTGAGGTTTTACAGAATGCCATTGTGTTTCGCAATGTGTTTGAAGATCTCTCAGGATTCATTGGAGAACAGAAACAAAAACCACTACAAGACAGTGGATTAAGTTCTGCGAACATTGATAGGTATGATACAGATATTCGCGAGTCTAAACAAGTCAGCATCAATCACAACAATCCTGTGGTTGAAAAAGTTCGTGAAATATCTAAATTCGCCAATGAGAACTATTTTAAGATTAACATCTCTCAATACGCCAAAGAAAATCACTTCATTCAATATGACAATGGTGGTAAATTTGAAAAACATACTGACACCATATGGAATGCAGATGTAAAAGATTTAGACAAAAAACCTGTTCGCAAACTATCATGCATAACACTGCTCAATGATGACTTCACTGGTGGTAAACTTGCATTATGGTATACGGGTAACAGATACAGTTTTCTATTTAATGCAGGTGATGTTATTTTCTTCCCTTCTTATGTTCATCACAAAGTTGACCCAGTCAAGTCGGGCGTTCGATATAGTCTTGTTTCTTGGTCTCATGGAGAATTTTAATCAAAATTCTATTGACAAATACCAAGAAACAGCGTATAATGCTAATAATGATGAGGAGTAAATAATATGGATATTCAATTACGGATGGAACGAATACAGAATGCTCGACGAGCAATGGTTCGAGCGCATAACCCAAAGTTCCGAGCACTCTGGGATGATATCGCAAACAAATTATTTGCGGGATTTGAAACTGCTGGGCAACCATGGTTGCGAACTTATGATGGAAAGTTGAATTAATGCCAAAGTATCTTGTAGAAACAGTTAGTGTATTCCGCATGCGGTATGTCGTCGAGGCGAAGACTGCATCTGATGCTAGGGATGAAGTAACGATGTGCGTTGGTGACGATTTTGAGGAGTTCTCGCAACTCCACGTCGATGAGATG
>Ga0181356_1000284_pt1 | contig 21553 bp, 7 predicted proteins | sample Fa13VDMM110SN_FD_130104 | JGI IMG/M metagenome (GOLD analysis project Ga0181356, IMG submission 130104) | Freshwater viral communities from Lake Michigan, USA - Fa13.VD.MM110.S.N | ecosystem: Environmental > Aquatic > Freshwater > Lake | place: USA: Michigan | collected 2013-09-24 | reverse complement strand
GGGGGAACAGCTTAACTGAACAAACAATATGAGAACACATTGGGTAATGGACTATGAAACTCTTAGTAATTGTTTCATAGCAGTCTTTGAAGACATTAAGTCTGAAGAGAAGAACATCTTTGTAATACATGAGTCACAGAATGACATCTTTGAGCTGTTAGAATTCTTAGATAGCAATATTGCATTTGATGAGTGGCATGTATCTTTCAATGGTCTTGGATTTGACAGTCAAATTACTGAGCACATTCTAAGAAATAGAGACACTGTTGTTCATAACACAGGAGATACTATTGCTAGATGGCTCTATGGTAAAGCTCAGGATATTATTGGTAGACAAAACCGTCAAGAGTTTTTAGAGTTCTCTCCAAGAGATCTTCAGATTAACCAGGTAGATGTCTTTAAACTAAATCATTGGGATAATAATGCTAAGAGAAGTTCTTTAAAGTGGATTCAGTATACAATGGATTGGCATAATATAATGGATATGCCTATTCATCATACTAGTAAGATTACTGCAGAACAGATTCCTGAAGTTATTAGATACTGTATTAATGATGTTAAGTCTACTAAGCAGATCATGCAGCTCAGCAAGAGCCAGATTGAATTGCGTAGAAACTTAACACAAGAGTATGGTATTAATCTTTTCAGTGCTTCTGAGCCAAGAATTTCTAAGGAGTTGTTCTTATTGTTCTTGAGTGAACAGACTGGTATTAAGAGATGGGATCTAAGACAGATGAGAACTCACAGGAGTATTATTAAAGTTGAGGATATCATTCTACCTTATGTTGAATTCAAGACAGCTACATTTCAGAACCTTCTTAAGAAGTTTAAAGAAGTAGTTATCTATCCGGGTCAGACTAAAGGAGGCTTTAAGTATTCTGTGCAGTACAAAGGAGTCAAGACTGATTATGGTCTTGGTGGTATCCATGGTGCTAGAAGAAGTAAAGTCTATAAGTCTGATGAGGACATGGTAATAATGACGTCTGACGTTACTAGTTTCTATCCTAATCTAGCTATTAGAAACAAGTGGGCTCCGGCACATTTACCACAAGATGAATTCTGTGGTCTGTATGAGTGGTTCTTTGAAGAAAGAAAGAAGATTCCTAAGTCTGATCCTAAGAACTATGTATATAAGATTATCCTAAACTCAACCTATGGGTTAAGTAATGATGAGAACAGTTTCCTATATGATCCTGAATTTACAATGAGGATTACTATTAATGGTCAGCTGAGTTTGTCAATGCTATATGAGATGATCTGTGAAGAAATCCCTAATGCAATTCCACTAATGCAGAATACAGATGGTCTTGAGACAATGATCCCAAGACAATATGTAGACAAGTATATGGAGATTTGTAAGAGATGGGAAGATATGACTAACCTACAGTTGGAACATGATACTTATAGTAAGATTGTTCTCGGTGATGTAAATAATTACATTGCTGTTACTGAAGATGGTAAGTCTAAATGCAAAGGTAGATTTGAGTATAAAGATTTGGCCCTGCATAAAAACAAAAGCTTTTTGATTATTCCTAAAGCTTTACATGCATATTTTGTAGATGGAACAGACCCTGAAGACTTTATGAAAGCTAACACAGATATATTTGATTATTGTGGTGGTGTTAAGATTAAAGGAGAATGGTCATTTCATTTCCATAGAGTACTAAATGGGGAGTATCAAGATGCTCCTATACAGAATACTATAAGATATTATGTATCTAATAGTGGTGGTAAGATTGTTAAGAAAAACAATGATGATGCAAGAGCTATCCAGGTTGAGGCCGGTAAGTGGATGCAGACCCTTATGATTGATTATGAAGAAAAAGAGTTTGAGGAGTATGATATTAATCTCAAGTACTATCTAGAGAAAGTAAGAAAGGAAATTGAGAACCTTGAACCTAATACAAACCAACTAAGTTTATTTTAAAATGCCAAAGAAAATTAAAGAATGTAGTAAGGCGCACTTAATTAGTGTTGCCTTACCAGACCACGGAGATTCTTATACAGTAATCAGCCATGAGTCAGTTATTAATCACGTATATACAGAACTTGCTCAAGCAGGTTTTGGAATTGTATCTGAAGAGTATAGAGCTACTGCAGATGGCAATATTGCACAAGGTGTGCACGTACTACAATATAACTCAGATCCTGAATTATCTATGATGTTTGCTTGGACTAATAGTTACAACAAGCAAGTAAGATTTAAGTGTGGTGTTGGTGCATATGTGAACCAGATTGGCACCACTATGGTCTGTGGTGATATGGGTAGCTGGGCTAGAAAACATACTGGCACAGCAGATGAAGAAACTGTAGCTACAATTAAAGACCAAGTTACAAATGCTCAAATGTATTATGATCAGTTAGTAGCTGATAAGAATGCAATGAAAGACATCAAGATGAATAAGAGAAAACAAGCTCAACTTCTTGGTATCTTGTTTGCTGAATATCAGATACTTACAACTGAGCAAGCTAGTATTGTAAGATCACAAATGGATAAACCAACACATGTATTTGAAGACTCTAGTAGTTTATGGGCTTTCTATAACTATGTGACTACTGCTTTACAATCTTCTCATCCAAAAACATGGATGGAGGATCAGAGAGTTCTTCACTACTTTATTTCTAGTGTAAACAACTTTGCTAAGCCTATTCCGGTTGAAGTAGAGATTACACATGAAGAAGAAGAAAGAGTTACAGATCCATTGTTGAACAACTATGGCCAGCCTGAGAATCAGACTAATTTATTAGTTCAGATTGCAGAAGCTGAAGAGATTGAAATTGTTCAGGCAGCACTAGCAACTGAAGCACTTGAAGAAACTGTAACTTATACTGATCCTGCAGGCAATACTTTTGAGGCACCCATCATTGATGCTATTAATCTCAATCGAGAGACTTATATGTCAGTTGTAATAACTTCTAACAATGAGTCTAATGATGCAGATTGGATGGATGGTGTAGATGAATCTATTGAACCAGATACTTTAGAATTAACAGTTGAAAATACAGTAGTTTCAATGCAACCTACACCTGCAGATTTAGAAATGTTTGAAGCAACAGAAAATTCTGAGGGTGTAGAAATTGTTGCTGACTTGGATAATCTTGTAGAAAAACAACCAAGTTTGGATGATGATTTTATGTTTAACATTGAAGATGATGAGGATGAAGATGCCTCAGATTTCTTCTAAGATCCTGATTAATAACAGGAACAATAATCAATTAAGGGGTGCAGAAATGTGCCCCTTTTTTTTTAAATTTGAACTATGAAAGAACAACTTAAAGCAGTGGAGACATTCCACAATGCCTTTGGGCAAGAAAATGGCAAATGGCCACAACCATTAAATGAACATGAGTTTAATCTCAGACACTCTCTTATGCAAGAAGAGAATGATGAATACTTAGAAGCTTGTTTTAAGAATTCACTAATAGAAATTGCTGATGCATTGGGTGATCAATTATATATCCTCTGTGGAACTATTCTTAAGCATGGCATGCAACATATCATAGAAGATGTATTTAATGAAATACAAGACAGTAATATGAGCAAATTAGGTGCTGATGGTAAACCAATCTTCCGTGAAGACGGTAAGATATTAAAAGGTCCTGGATATTTTAGGCCAGACTTAAGTAAGTTTATTAAAATTAAAGGGGAGATTTAACTCCCCTTTTTTTTATTTAAAGAAACTAGATTCAAATGATTTTACTGCCTGCTCAGGCTCTATATTGTAACCTGATTGACCCATAAGTTTTAAAAAAGCTGCCCATGCTTTGTTATCACCCTTTTCCCATACTCCAGTTTCTCTTTTATACTCCTCAGTAATGTTCCAAGGTAGTACTTGGTTTATGAACTTGATAAGTCTATCTACAGTGCTGGTCATTGCTGTAGGAGATCTGAAGATGCGGATTGCATCAATAGGGTTTAGATATGAAGCTGTTTCAGATCTCATCCTAATTGTCTCATACAATAAGAAGTTGTATACATAGTTATCTTGGATTGGGTCTCTCTCATCATCATCAGGATTTACCAGAATTTGTGATAGAATAAACCCTAAGGTTGCAAGACCAAGAATAAGACCTACCTCTGTTAATACTTTTCTAATTTGTGCTTTTTGAAATGGTGTGTAGGTTGACCAGTTTTTAATTATGTTGTACTTATATTGTTTTAAGTCTGACAAAAGAACATCTGCAAAAGTTCTATAGTAACCTTCTGTTGGAGTACCAATTTCATGGTCCATTGATGCTCTCTTAAATCTCCTTTTATATCCTGGAGCAACATGCTTTCTATACATTAGAGCTAAGCGTCCTACAGATAATTTTTGCATTGTGCCCTTATCAAAGTCATTGTATACACCGTTCATGTATTTATTAATACCGTGAAGTCTAGCTTGGATATCTTGTCTATGAGTTTCTGTAAATTGGATATATACAGTATCCCCATTTTGATCTTTTTCAATAGCTCCATTGCTATCTGTTTTGGCAATCTTAATTTTACCTTGAATGTCTTTTACACCATATGCATTGTATGCTTCAAGTAATGAAGTCTCTTGATTTTTTTGAACATCCAATACTTTAATAGAATCTAATAATGCACACATGGTAGATGACTGAAGTTCATATTCCCCAAAATGCATGTTAAAGAATAAACTGTCAGTTCTAATTAACTTATTTAAAGTTCCTTTAGATACATTTCTACCGTATTGATCTTTAAAGTTACCTTGCATTGCATCATATAACTCTACCAGTTGTCCCAGAGTACTCTTTGGAGCTGGTAATGTAAAGTCATTTAATACTCCGGCTATACTTTTAGCAACAAAAGCTTTACCTCTAAGAACATTTCTACCATTAAAGAATTGACCTCCTGCAGCTTCAATTGCCAATTGAATATTACCTTGCATGTTGTTAGCAACACCTTTAAGTAAGTCAGCAGCCAGTGATGTTAATGCTGACAAGCTCATTGCTGTGTTAGTAATTTTGGTAAAAGATAAACCTCCCCAAAACTCTTCAGCTTTTTGCATCTCACCATATACAACCATGTTGATGAACTCATCTAAGTGTTTTTTAGAATAGCTTTCTCCATTTTGGCGGAGAAATTCTTCATAGCCCATCTTATTTGCAAATGCATCCAATACAGCTTGTCCTTTACTATTTGTAATAGGAACCTTGCGGGCACCAATCACAGCCTTCATCATTGATATCTCAGAGTTCACACTGTTCATAGCCTCATACTTATTGGCCATTGAACTAAATAAAAGAATGGATGAGGCAAAGTCATATGTTACTACATTTGGCTCCATTCTCTGTGTATAGTAGATAGGTAAAAACCTTACATCTTCTTCTGATAAGTTTCCTAATTGGAATTCTGTATCATAGTTCTGCATACTAAAAGCTTCTTTAACTCGGCTTGTTAAAGCATCTTTAAGTCCATTCTGCATTAGTCTCTCTAAGTTAGACTTTTCAATAGATGGAACAGTGTATCCAGGTCTTTGAGATTCAGGAAGTTTTTCTTGGGCCTCAAAGTAAATTTTAATAAGCTTCTCATGATATCTACCTTTCTCATTCATAGGGACATCATTCTGATTATACATAGCTTTCCACTTACTACTGATATATTTATTAGCAGGTAGTGCTAAGTCTTTTGCATATATAACTTTCCCATTAAGATTTAAGACATTACTTCTTTGCCACTTCTGAAAGTCTTCTTCAGATATGATACCACGGTTCATATCTTTCATCTTTTCCTCAATGATTTTCTGTCTTTCTGATTCCTCTTTTGGAACAGTGTTGTCAGCTAACCATTGGTTTCTTTTAGTCCACCAATCTTTGATTGCATCTTTCTCAGCTTTAGTTGCTTTTTCACCTACCTTTTTAGGGATAGGTCCAAGATCATCATACATCTTTCTTTCAGCAGCTTTGAATGCATTAACATCATACTTCTGAACAAACTGTACCTCCTGTATTGTAGTTACTGAACCATCTTTATTATATATTGGAATATCTACTATATCAAATAAGCCCTCATTAAATTTTTCAGTGTTATCTGCTGAAGCCGGTGCAGTAGGTTTATACTTAAGGAATGCTTCAACAAGCTCATCCCTTGTTTCAATATCCTGCATTCTAGCAAATTCTAAACTGCTTTTAATTGACTTAGCAAATAATGCTAATGCTCCATCAGAAGATGTTATAAGAGGAGAAATGAGAAAGTCAAAAACAGTCTCATCTTTATAAGCCATCTTTAGAATTTTTGCCATAGACTCTTCATCCACATTAAAGGTTTCAAAGAGTTTAATTCTTTCTTCTATTTTTTTAATGAGCTTTTCTTTTCTGGCATCCTTCATTTTAGGGTTTGCCTGAATCTCTACAATCTCATTTTGCATTCTTGTAATCTCATCTATAATAGTAGAGTCCTGAAGAGTAGACTTATATGAAACTAAGAACTTAGCTAACATAGGAATAGCTTCAGTAATTACTTTCTTTTTTACTTTGTCTCGGATAGCAATAGCTTCTGTGATCATTTTCTGTGGAGTCATTGGACCAGACATTTCATCCATTCCTGGAGGCATTTGAAAGTAATCCATGATATCTGCAGAGTCTATCTCATCTAAGATAGAATAACCATTAACAAAGTCATTAATTGCTGTAAGCTCTGACAACACTTCTTTATGATTCATATTGTCTTTATTAGACAACAGTGCTCCAAATCTTTTTTTAATTTGCTTTGCTTTCTTATAGGCATCATCAACAAAAAGAGCAATAGACTCTACACCTTCTGCAGCATTAATAGCTGACTCAAGGTCTTTAAGCTTCTTTCTCTTATATTTCTGATTCTCAATCTTCTTTTTATTTATGATTTCAATTTGTTTTGCCAAATAGATTTTTACCTTTTGAACTAACTCACTAAGATCTTTTATAGGCTTAGTTTTTTCTTCATCTATCTCATTGAACTCATCATCAAACTCTTTATCAGAAGTATAATCATGAAGGTCATCATTTTCTTCATAGCCTTCTTCCACCCAGATTTCTTTTGCTCTGTTTTCTATTTCTTCTGCACTGCTAAGACCAGGAGTTCTTAATGCTTTATTATAGCATCTCTGCCATTCTTTACTATTTTTATTAGGACATCTCATTTTAACACAAAGCTTTTAATAGGGTTTCACTAATTTTATTTAAATCTTGTTCTGTTTCTGCGTATCTCAGATCTTCATAGATGTCTGCCATATCAATGCCTTTTTCTGCAAGGTATGAATCAATATGCTGCTGCTTAATCATTTGCATGATTGATCTAAACATTCTGTCTCTTCTTGCTTCATCAACAGGGGTAGTTACTTCTTCCGGTTCTGGTACAACAGTTCCAGTTTCTAAATCAATATTTTTTAAGAAGGTCATGTTGTTTCCAGGATACACTAAATTGTATAATCCATTTGCATTCATCACCCACTTAAATGTGTCTACTACAAATGCTTTAGGTTTTTGACCATTGTTTCTTTCAACCAAAGACTTATAGGTATCCATACTTTTAGTAATCTGTGGCGTATCATAGGTATCTTCAGGTAAATTATCATCTTCATCTTCCTCAGGCTTTACTTGAGGAGTGATTTCAACTACTACTGTATTTCTATTTTTGGTGCCTCTTAATGTAAATATTTCTGGAAACTCTTGGTAAAGACCCTCCATAATTTTTAAATTGGGTTCATACACAGTCTTTAAAGTTTCTTGTGTAAGAGTCTGTGATCCGTTGTATAACCAGCCTGTGGTAATAAAGTAAGTCCCTTTATATTTACTAATAACACCTTTGAGTAAATGTTTAATTGCATCTTCAGACATGTAGGGATTAATCTTCAATGCTCTTTTTATATTCTTACTGATGTTATTCTTTTGCTCTGTAAGCCAAAATTTAACTTCAGTGTTTGTAGGAATATAATAGTCTGCATTTTCTCCACCTTTATTTAGTGGGTAGCTACGCACAAAAGCTTCAGCCAGTGCATCTCCATAGACGTTGGCTAAAGCTCTGTATCCTTTATCTGATTTATTAATACAATTCATTACAATTTACATTTTAGCATTTCAATGTAATCTTCAACAGGTTGATTGAATGGTATGTCATTGTATGCCTCAATCAACTCATCTAAGTTACCTAATATATTTTTTTGTTCTTCTGTCAGCCCATTATAAAAATCAGTAATTGCTTCAGTTGGTAATGACTCTACAGTAGCACCTTCTTGTGTTGTAGATCTTTTACCACTATTGCTGTTTGGATCTGCTACTCTAAATGTAAAGTTCAATCTCCAGTCATCAGTTAAGTTTAGACCACCTTTAAAGCCTTTGTTTACATTTGAATTTTCAAGATTGATAGGGCCAAGATCTGTCTTTCCATTAACGTTAGTTACTGTATGTGAAATTAATCTTGATGGTCCACCAAAGCTTATGACATCACCACTAGTTAAGTTAACCTTATCTAATTTATAAGTAGTAGATGGGTCTCCTGATATCCAATTATTAGGTGTATTAGCAAAAGTAAAGTCTGCGTTTGCACCAATAGATACTGAGATAATATCTCTATCTAAGTTTCTATGATCTTCAGTTACATCAGTATGCCATCCAAGAGTACGTCCTGAAGGATATAGATTAATGAGTACTGTATCATAGTCACCCATATCTTGACCAGTTATCTTTTCTAAGATAGCTTTAATGTTTTGTGGGATAGGTACAATTGGTGATCCATCTAAGTTAGTTGGGTAATAATGATATCCCCAGCGTCCTGTACCATCTGAACCTTTTACAACAGCTTTTTGACTTACAATATTTCTATTATAATTAGAACCTCTACTATAAGCTTTACCATTTTTATCTGCAACAAGTTCAGGGCTCCATTCAAATTTACCTGCAGATGCCATTACATACTGAGGGAAAGGATTATACCCATGTCTTTCTAGAATAGACTTACCAAACTCATAGAATTCTTTTTGTTCTTCTTTAGAAAGAGCTCCTTTAAATAATTCTAATCCTGGTTGAATTTCTGTACTTGCAGTAGGTTGAGCAGCTTGATTAAAAGTTTTTTCATAAACATCCCTGATAGCTTGTTTACCAGCTTCATTGATTTCTCTAGTGCCAATACCTGCAAAGTTCTTTGTAAGAACCGGAACTTCAGATTTAGACCATTCACCATTAAGATTCTTATACCATTGATTTCTTACTTGATCAAATACATAAACTGGTTTACCAGCTTGTATAGCCATTTCCACAGCATATCCTGTACCACCTTGTACCGCAAACTTAAGAAGCTTTCTTGGTTCATTAGATTTTTCATCTCCTTTCCAAATATCACCTTCTTTACCTAATGTACCAATTGCAAATACAGCATCGGAATTAGCAACTTGCGCCCAATTTCTGATCAGTCTCTGATCTTTCATTGTAGTGTATTTATAACCCCACATTTCTTTAGCAGCTTGTGCAACTTTACTTGCTCCTTCTACAGCTATTGGTTGATCAGTAATATCTTCATTTCCTAATGGTGCATTACCTGGTCCTTTTTCTCCGGTATAATAATGTTTGTTATTTACCATTCCAAACTCTTTACCAATAATATCCCATTGTGTATCTGAACCTTTAGCACCACCTGAATGATTTGTATAAGTAGATAAACCTGTAGGTTGATTTTGTGGCTGATCTCCTCTTAATATTTCTACAACTTCAGCTAATGCTGTAGGGTGCATACCCTGACCTCTTGCTTCAGATTTACCAGCATATAGTAATGTAGCTCCATCAAGTTTACCTTGATTAATTTGATCTAAGATCCATTGTCTTTGATTATCAAATTTATCTAAATCACTAACACTTCCTTTTACAATTTCAGACTCAGTTACTGCATTATTCAATAACCAGTCTTTGTACATTCTAACAGCTGCCCCTATACTAGCTACTTTTATAGTATTACCATAACCTGCTTCACTAAACGGATTGCCAAAATGTTCATCAGCTTTAGCAGAACTAGTTCTCATAGTGTTGACTCCTTCAGAAGTATAAACATCTCTTGACTCCAAATCACCCTTCCATTCTTTTGATGTATCTATTGTAGGTTTAACACTAGTAGATGGTTGAGTAGATATTTTAGAAACAAAACTTTTAAATCCTTCTATATCTTGTTCAGTTCCTAATATATGTATTTGTTCTGGTTCAAATACTATAAATTGATCTTCATTACTTATATCTTTTACATCCTTAGCAATTAAAGCATCATTATTATTTTTAATAGCTTCTTCAACTTCTTCTTTATAAAACTTAAACCCTTTGTCAGAATTATCTTTAAAATACTGTTTGAAAGACTCAGTTACAGGATTGGTTGTATTTAAAATATATTGAAATATTTTATTATCAAAAATATCTTCTTGCTCAGTTTCTGCAAGTTGCATCCATCGCCAACCAAACCAATCTTCTGCTCCTTTTTTAGTTGTAAAATAAAAACCATTATCAAATTTAGTAGCATCCTTTCCTTTTCTAAAATTATTAAAAAGTGAACCTTTTTTCTTCATTTCATTTCTATAAACAATATCTTTTAGTTTACTATTAGGAAATATAGTATCTAAGTATTGAGAGTATTGTTCAAGTGTTCCTATAGATGCTAATTCAGGATTAGAGTCAAATACATCTTGCACACCTTCTTTAACCTCAATAGGTTGAGTAGATGATCCACCTGGTTTTTCAATAAAGTCTTTTAAGTTTTCCCAGTCATTGTCAGTAAACTCATCAAAAACATTTTGCAATCCTTCTTCAGGTGATGTGTAATCTTTTGGATTTACCACATAGTTTTTATAATTAGATCTAGTATTTAAAATATTAAAGATCTGATCTAATGTAGCAGTGCTTAAGTTATTGGCTAAGAAAGATGCTGATGCAGTTTCTACAATACCTGTGAAAGCTTGTGCTTCTAGAATTTTATTAAAGCCAAGTGGGCTATAACCAAAACCATGTTGATAGAACATCATTAATGAGAAGTTCTTAAATACATCCGTGATTCTGGCATTGTCTAGTTTCTCTTTCTCTTTATTAGAATTTCTAACTTTTCTTACACTAGGGTCAGCAAGTTGTTTTAGATTTTTATAATAGTCTGTAGCATCGGCTGCACTAAGTGAGCCTCTGTCATTAAGTTCTAATATATTAACTTCTTTTTCAAATCTAGCCGGTGACAATTGTGCAAGAACAGGATAGTTAAACTTAAGGTTCTGATCTTCAAACTCAGATATAGTATTCATAACTAAGTCAGTATATGAATACTTGGTAGTGCCCATAATAAAAGCTCTATTAAAGCTGGTCATCAAGGCTCTTTGAGTTAGGAAGCTATCAGTTTCTTCTTTGTAAACACTTTTTAAATACTCTTTCTCAACAATAAATTTCAAGTAGCTTGCAAATGTTGGGAACGGGTTCTCACTTGGAAGGAATGTATCTTGATTAGTATTTGAATAACTATCTGGTGAATTATTTCCAGCAAGGAAAATTTTTGCCTTATAATCATTCTCAGCTTTTTCAACATTAACATTGAAGCCTTTATCTGTAAGTATTACTGCAGGTCCTTCTTTAACTTGATTGATAGGATTGCTATGAATCTCATTAGGCAATAACACAGGCTGACCATTTGCATCAGGGTAGTTAGACATGGTATTTTGATAGATATAATTTACTACAGCATTGTTATATGCATTTGTAAATTTCTCTTGACCTTTAATACCAGCACCATACCTTTGAGCAATAACTTCTTTGTTCTTAGTGATTTTACTATCAATATAGTTTAGGATTGTATCATTAAGTCTTAAAGCAAATAATGGCACTGTTAAGTCTAATATTAAATCACTCTTGTAGAATGAAGACAAAATTGATTTATGTCTAAGTCTGTCCAAGAAATTTTTATCAACCTTAGATACTTCAGAAAGCATTGATAAAGCATCATCTCTTTTCTTAACATGTAATGCAGTATCCAACAATCCTGTATCTGGGTTAAATGCCATTTCTAAAGCATCCATACCACTGAATTGTTTTTCTAGCTGAATCATACGTAAGAGGATAGCCAAATTTTTAATACTTGGATTAGGACCCTGTCTAATTATATCTTTTAGTGCATCTTCCGTAAGTAAAGCATCTTAACTTCCAAAGGCTCTTTTCCATGCAGCTTGACCAGCATAGTAGTAATTAGCATTGTTAGCAATACCTGAACTCCTTTTGTAGTATTCTTTTTGTTGCTCAAAAGGTACATTTTCAGCATACTCTCTAATTTCAACAACTCTGTCTAATGGGAAGTCTTTGCTTTTAAACATTCTTTCTCCAGTTGCAATCATTGGCTTACTTACTTCATCTTCTTCAATTAAAGTAAATAAGTATTTTTTACTTAAGTCTTCTTTGCGTAACATGTCAGTTACATCCATAAGTCTTCTATCATTGGCATAGTTTGCAAGCTGTTTTACAACATCTTCAGATAAACCATCTTTGATCATCTCATTAATGGTAAGTCTAGCAGCCGCAGATTTAACTTGATGTTTTGGTACAGAATCCGTAAGTAATTTAGATGTTGAGCCACCTAAGTATATTTGATTATCAATATAAACTCCAATGATAGGGTTATTAATAAATGCAAAAACCTCAGGTATACTTGCACCAGCTTCAATTAAGTGGTTGATTGTACTTATTGCTTCTTTAACAATTTTTAATTTATGCGGGAACGGATTATTTGCACGGTCAAGAATACCTTGTAGACCATGTGAAAAGATGTCACCAATTTTTTCTCCGTCAACATTATTTTCATGAGACAAGGAAACAATATCCTCAAGGTTGGCACCTTTTATTGATTGATGTTTAATAGGCATGACTACTTTATAGTCTACATCTTTTAGCTCATCATACTTTTTAGTCTCATCATTCCAGATAGTTGCTTTATAAGTTGCAGGCATAACTGCACCAACACTCTTGAATAAGGTATGTACTTTGTTTTTCTTAGCTAGAATACCTAACGGTAAGTTTCCTGAAAGCATTTGCTCATGAACTCCTAAGTTGTATTCATTATCAAGAACTCTTGAAGGGCTCATTACTTCATTACCATCAATGTTTAATCTTACAGGTTCTTGATGGGCATTCTGTTTGAAATTGTAACCCTTTGTATAGTCTTCATAAAATTCAACTTGGTCTTCAACTAAGTATGTATTATTAGGCTTAGTCAAAGCTGCATAGTTATCAGGCAATGATAAGATTGCTTTAGTACTATTGATCAATTGATTTTGTGACCATTTCTTATACTCATTAATTAAAGACCCTGCACTACGGAAACCTTTAGCTTTTCTTTCCTTTAATGTAGCTTTATTAGCTTTTTTAACAAGAGTTCTAAGTTCTTCTATTGACTCAGCTGGTTTTTGTGGAAGCGTACCATCTGAATTAATATTAGGAAGCATGAAGAAGATCTTATCTACGTCAAAGTCAGAACCTGTTTTAGCAACAATCTCTGTTGGTAAAATCACTGTACTACCCACTGATGCGTCAAGGAAATGCCATACTTCAGCAAACTCCATTGAGTTAGGAGCATCTGTTGGGATCCTTGGACCAGTAATAGTTATCAAGTCTCTATTCTCTTTTAACCATTCCTCATTTTGTATTAGAGCATTTAATCTATCTCTGTTTCCAATAGGTTCACCGTCAGGATGTTTAAGTTTAAGGATGTTTAGAAAATCACCATTTAATGCAAGAGCAACTTTCATACTTTCTGTAGGCAATCTATTACCATCTTTATCAAAAGCTGTTCTATAGAATGGTAGGTTATTAGTACCTAAAAGTTTTTTAATTTCTTCCTCATCTTTTAATACATCAAAACCGTTGTCCCAAATACCATTATAGAAAGTAGATGGTGCTTGTATGAGTGCTTCACCTTTAGTCTTTTGCTTAACTATACTTTTCTGGATACGGTTGACAATAATTTTTTCAATAGTATCCGCCTGAGGGTGAATAGAAAAGTCCATTGACAAGTTACCTGTTACTCTGGTATCAAGCAATGTAATAAGGTGGTCTGGTATTTCTTTTGCACCCAACTCTTCTCTGATAAGTTCAATGAATTTATCTAACTGACCTGTGTAAGTTTCTGTTTTAGGGTCATACTCATAACCTATTTTATTGAGAAGCTCAAGTTCTGAGATATCTGTGTAGTTACCAACTCCCTTAATGTAGTCATCAACAATCTCTTTGTGATCTGAGTTAATAATTTCCCCAACATTAAACATACCATCTAATAATAGTACGCGTTTTTGTGTAGGGTAGCTTATTTCTTTCTTAAGTTTAGAAGAAACCTCAGTTACATCTTTTAAATACTCTAAGTAAATTTGATTAAGTTTTACAGGAGCATCTTTAGAAACAGCTTTTTCTTGACTATCTGGTGCAAAGATGTTATCAAAGCTACCATCCATAGTAAGTGTAGATACTTTTGACCCTGAACCAAATGCATAGTATTGCATGTTAGACTTTAACATCTTTAAGTGCAAGTCATACAATGCGGTTCCTGGCTTTGCAACTGTAGGAATAATTGGCGTTACAGCAAACTTATGCATACCTGTTGTTGCAATAGGTGCATTAGCAATAGAACCATAGTAATGTAATTTATAGATAGGGAAGAACTCTTTAATTTTACTTGAGTCAACATCTTCTCCATTTATAATTTGTTGGTATAATGATTCTTGTGCAACAGACCATTTGTTATTCATAAACCTTAATGCTCTATATGCATCAAGGGTCATAAATGCAGCACCATCAGACTCGGTCATTTTCTTGTATGCCTTAGCATCTTTAGCCAGTCTTCTTTCAACTTCTTTTTTAAGCTTCTTAGGATCTGAAATTACTTTAGATAAATCTTTTCTGTATTTTTCTTCCCATGCATCAAGCATGTCTTGGAGATAAACAGATGTTCTTTCAGCATCAGCAATAACTCCAGTGTTAAGTTTACCTTCCATTACAAACTGATCAACTGTTGGATCATTTAATTCTTTAGCAAGTTTAGCAGCATATGTGTTCTTATTGAATACATTATTAATAAACTTGTGCATGTACTCATCATTTAAGAAAGCATCACCATCTGAAGTAGAACCTGGGGCACGTTTAGAAGCAGTTTGTTTATCATGGTTAAACTGTGAAAGGTCACCATTGATTAAATTAAATGTTTCAAACTTATGAATCCAGTCATTATACAAGTATGCTTTAAGCAAAGCATAGTCAATTTCTTTTTCTTGCTGTATTTTTATGTTATTAGGATCAATGCCAAGTTTTTCATATAGTTTAGGGTCAATGAAAGATAGTTTAGAAAACTCATTATTATATAATGATTCTACTTTTTCATTAAAGTAATCTACAATATCCCTTTGGATTTTTAAGAAGAGCTCTTGGTTGTTTCTAATAAAAGTTGGCAGATCAATTACAGGATCATTAGCTAATTTATATAATTCAGCTTTAGTACCTTTCTTTAGAATATTATCAAAGGCTGTGAATAATTCTCCAGCTCTAACAATTCTTCCAGATTTAGATTTAACAACCTCTCTGTTATAACCTTTTATTGTTAAAAGGTCATTAGGGTTTTGTTTGAAGTATCTGATTCTATCAAACTCAGCAGCAATGTAGTCTAAGAAGTAACCACCAACAGCAACAATCTCACCATCAGTAAGTTTTTGTCCAGGCTTGGCAACAAACTTAGACATATCAATATATAGGTTTTGATCTACACCATTGGTAATACCATTTACTACAACTTTTGCTTTACCTCCAAGTTGTTTAATACCAAATGCTGATTTTTTTTCAGCATGGCGGATAAACTCATCAATACCTTTTAATCCAAAAGTATGAAGTGCTTGGAAGAACTTTCCTGTTCTATCTAAGTCAGTAGTATTAAAACCATCTATATTAGATATCTGTGTACCTGCAGGAGTTAAAAACTGAATAGATCTATTACCTTTCTTTTCAAAGTCTTCTGTCTCTCCAGTTGTATCAAACATTGCAGCTAAGAGCTTTGATCTTAATGTAAAGAATGATTTACCTGGTTTAAAGTGTGACATGTATGAATACTTAGGATCTGTCCATAAGTCGGCAAGATTCTCAACAGTATTTAATGCATCAATTGTAACACTAACTTGGCTGTGATTTACATTTTCATATGCAATGTTTCCGTCAGGAAGCAATACTCCCGGGTTAGCATTTGCATAACCATATTTAATCTGTAACTCAGCAATTCTTTTTAGAATATTCTTTTCTGCTACTTCTTTCTTAAATGTTACTAAAACTCCTTTAGGTATTTCAGTTCTAATAACAGAAATAGGATTGCTAATAAATTTGGTTAAGTAGTCTTTTTGTACATCAGTACTTTGTGGGTTATCCTGAATCTTTTTAAAGTCTTTTACAATATCATAGAAATATTGTAATCCATAGTACTCAGTTTCATTATCAAGTGCTTCTTTAATTGCAGGAAGGTTGTCTAGCTTTATTCCTAAAGCTGCTGCAAATTCCATAGACTTTGAAAGATCTAACTCACCTGGGCGCTTTTTATTTTCAAAGTCACTAACAACATTAGTTAAGTTTAAGATAGCTTGATTAACATCATTCTTTGAAATGTATCTTCCAGCATTGCTGCTTTTAAATAGAGACTCAAATTTTCTAATTGTTCCATCTACTGCAAGAGAAGACTCAGTCACATCAGATTCAAATCCTACTAGTTCTGTAGTAACATCGCCATACATGTTCATTGTTTCACCATACTGTGGGAACACTGTAAACTGATAATACTTAATGCTTGGCTTAGCAAATGTTTGCCAGAATGAGTTGCTTAACTGTTGTTCAAACATGTTACCGATCTTTGTTGGATCAGGTAATTTAGTTTCAACTAATTGCTTAAGCTCAGGGAAGTTTTTAGATTCAGCTTTAAGTTTTTCATATACTGCTTTTCTGTCTCTTACACCACCAATATTTTTAGTAATGATTCCCCAAATGTTTTTAAAGTCTGCTCTTTCTTTAAAGCCAAGTCTATTGTAAGATGACTCTCCTTTACGGTTTACTTTATGTAAGCTCTTAAGAACATACACAACTTCTTTTGAAGCTAGTTGTAGTATTGACTTTTTACCAGGACGGTTTCCACCAAATGGTGTTTCAGTATCATGAGTTTCATTTTCTTCATCCTCATCTATTTCTTCACCATTCTCATCTAAGTTATCTTTATCTAAATAGTATTTAGTTTTAGAAATCTCAAAGTCAGAATTTTCTAAGTGGTATGCAATAGTTCCTTTAGGTGCTTCATTCTTAAGCTCCCATTCCGGGTCACCAAAGTTATCAGTAGCAGCTGTAAGAATTCTAATGTTATCTAGAATAAGTTCTTGCTCAGGAGTAAGTGAGTATTCAGGAACATCTTTAATTTCTACAGAAGCTCCTTCACCAATATATTTTTTAGCACCACCAGCTACATAGTTATCAAACTGAATTTGTGCATCCTCTATGTTTGAAACAACAATAATTTCAACAGGACCTGCAGCATCTTTGATAGACTTGTGAGTATAGAAATCACCAACAATTTTAATACCATGCCAGTTCTCACCTCTTACTCTTGTTCCCTTTTTAAGATTTGGCTCTAAGTTATCAAAACCATCAATCTGAGATTGTAAGAATACATACTTACGTTCACCTGAAGTATCTGTCAATACAGCAACAGCTTCTGAATCAATAGTAGGCTCTTCAGTATTATCTGACTCAAGCTTACTAATGTCACTAAATGGAACTACACCAGGTTGAGCATGTAACTTACTTTTAAAGTCAGCTAACTTGTCTTTTAATCTTTGCTCAATCTCACCATATGTAAATGCTCTATAATCAGGATCAAGTAACAGTCCTATTGTTCCTGATTTTAAGCTATCAAATTTTCCTGTTTCCTGAGCATTAGCAAGTCTCTCTTCATAGTAATCATCAATGATGTCAGAGATGATCATATCCATTGAATTTGATATTAGGTCAGAGTCCTGCTTGCTTAATGCAGAGTCAGAAGGTTTTCTTAATTTGGCAATACCACGGTCAAGCTCAAAGAAGTCTACATTGTCTATGTTAGCTTGGTATCTTCTAACAAAAGATTTTTTATTTGAAGAGTAGTTAAGGTTTTCAAAAAGCTCTCTTACCTTAGGGATGTTCATAATATCCGTATGAATCTCTGTAGGGTTGATTGGTGCAAGACCAAACAAGCTTCTCAAGAAGTTCATAATTTTTCTAAAGAGTCTATTTCTTACAGGAGAACCTTTTTTAATATAGTTCTTCTTCATGTAAGTTCTAAAGTCTTCAGCTAAGAATTCATCAATTGCTTTGTAGTCAAATAAAGCATATGGTTGATTACCATTTGCATCTGTATAATTAATTACCTCATCATACAAATCATATTTTTCTTGGCGTGTCAAGTAGAGTTGACTGAATGCATGCCATGCTTCATGATAGATATCTACAAGACTACCCTTGTCAGGGTTGATTAATATCTTACCAATAATATCTGGATTAGCTAATGTAGATCCGTCCACAACAAATTTTGCAAATACATCTGAGTTAACTAAGTTATAGGCATGTTCAAGTTTGATGTGCTTTTGGAGTTCCTTTCCAAACTTAGTATTGTTCCACCAGTCTAATACTTTAGCTGTGTCCTCTGCACCAATTTCATCTTCAAGGTATCCTGATCTATCAAGTGTTCCCTTTTTAGGAGCTTTGTCTAATAGACTTCTTTTTGTTTTAGGTACTTCATTAGTTGGGTCTGGCATTTCAGGCTCAACAGTTTTTTGAATGATTTCAATTTTTTTCTCTTCAACAGTATTCCCTAATGGATAGTTTTCATTGATTGCTTCTTTAACAAGCTCAATTTGTTTACTGCCTATATAACGAGAAATATTACTAAGAAGTTCTTCAGCAAACTCTCTATTGTAGTCATCAGATCTTGTATTGATCTGATTAATAAGGTATGATGTAATAAAGTAGTTATCTTTAGTAGCATTAACACCTTGCTCTTTTAAAATGTCTCTGTAAACATCAGATGCTGCATACTCAAGAATTCTATCTGTTTCTCTTTCTACTGGACTTTTCCTTTGTTCTGCTTCATCACGGGCTTCTCTAATCCAATCTTCAAATGACTTATTATTATCTACTTGCTCAGCTCTTTTAGAAAGTTCTGAAGGAGCATTAAATAAAAGGTGTTTGTTATAGAAACCAGGGTCAGCATCAATGATATCAATTTGACCATCTAGTGAGGTTATGAAATTGATATAGTTACCCACTTGAAGTTGTTTAGTACTAGCGTTATAAGTTAAATATTCTTCACTGTTTAACAACTCTGACTTGTAACTAATAAAGGTAGGCTTGTTATTCTTTTGACCTTTCTTTAAAGCAGTACTAAAGACTTCAATCCCTTTGCTAATTTGCTCAGGGGTAGATTTTGCAAGTACTTTTTCAGAAATAGGAATTCTATAAACAGGTTCTGCTAAAAACCCATTACCAGAACCTACCTCATTATAAATATTAATTGTAAAAGATTTTTTGGTTTTGTTTGGTATAATCTCATGCTTACGCATGGTGTATGCCATTTTAGTTTCTTTATCTTCAGGAATAAACTGAGAATAGAAATCTAGCTTTGCTTCAAAAGAGAGACTAGGGTCAAACATTACAGCAGCAATCTGATCAGCAATTGCATCAGGCATGGTTGATCTATTTACCATGAAACGTGTTCCATTCAAGTCAATAGTAGATCTACCCTTTGGAAATCTTCCTTCTGCCTTTTTAAGAGTCTTAATAGTCTTAAGACTTTTTCTATTTGCTCCTGGAACTTTTAAAAACTCTGATAAAGGAATTTTAGTTGCTGTAAGTTCAGAATTAACACCAGAACTAATACCTGCAAAATCTAAAAGAACATCTTCTTTTAAAGCCCGCTCTCTTGTTTCATAAAGCTTTTTAAGTTCCTTTTGTCTATCATCTTTTACTTGTTCAAGATATGTATCAAAGTCCCCATCAATATCTTTGTCATATGTTTGTTGTGCATATGTTTCAGCAGACATTAACTGTTCTTCAGCACCATAAATATCAGTTACTATATAACCTTTAGGAGTCTTTCTTACATCCCTCATAAACTGATATACAGGTTTACCCTTTTCTCTAGTTGTTATGTCACCGTTGTCATCAAAGTATAAAATGTTACCGGCCTGATCTGATATTAATAGAATTACTCTTTTATCAGGTTGAGTAACATTGTCTTGTGTTCTACCTCTGACCTTTAATCCTTCAGCATCTCTTAATTCTTTCTGAGTAGTAGGATCAAGGCTATTAAAGTTTTGTTGTGAAAAGCCGTATAAATTTGTAGCAGTTACTTTAATAGTTTTTCCTTGGTATTTTAATGGTGCAAATGGATCAGACATTTCTAATGCTACACCCAGTGCTGCAAGATTAGTCATAATCTTTGCTCTTGGCTCATCCAATCTTTCTACATAGTCTGTAGTTTTATTTCTTGGATCTACAGGTGTAAATGCTGGTAACGTACCAGACATAACCACAGGAGTCTTAAGTCTATTAGTTACCTTAGAATCATTTTCTGGCTCCTCTTCAGGATCTTCTTCTTCTGTTGTACTAAACTCTAACTCAAGTGTCCAAGCTGCAGTAGAAGATAAATCATTAGAAACTTCTTTTGTAAACTTGGCAAGTACATTATTGATACCGTCTTTCCCTGGTTTAGAAAAGTCAGCCATCATTTTATAAATATTCTCAAGTCCTTTTACTGAAGGAATCTTATCACTAAAGGAATTACTAATAATGATATTAATAATTCTTGGAACACTCTGCATCCATTTTGCAGCAGTAGCCTTATCTGAATTCTTTACAGACTCCTCAAAAAGATCTGACATAAAGGCTTCAACATCAAAGGTTTTACCATTGTCTAGTTTATCTTTAATAGTTCTAAAAGTATACTTATATAACTTCTCAAGTGGTAAGCTAGTGATAGGACAAGTTATCATTGATTTTGACATTTAAAGTTTGTAAAGAAATCATTTTTTAATTGGTCTGGAGAAATATCATCTGATGATGCTTCCTCATTCCATTTTGCAAGTTGCTCAAAGTCAGACAACTCACTACCTGTTACTGATAAGCTATCACCAATGTGTTCAAGCTCAGTATCTGTTGGTTCATATTGCTCTTGTGATTTTGGTTCTTGATTTACCATCTCTTCACTTAATGTCATGTTACTAAATTCTTTAATGTCCATTTCAAAGCTTTTCTTTCTACCTGGACCAACTCTACTTAATTCTACAATACCCGTTTCTGGATTAAATGAGTTAACTATAACTCTGTATCCTTCAGGGATTTTCTGTGATTTAAAAGGTTGTGTAAAGATATAAATTTCTCCCATTTTTATGTCAATATTTGAGCCTTCTTCAAACATTTGCATTGCTTTAGAATCTATCAAAGCTTTAAGCATATTGTAAGATTCATAACTTAATCTTGGCTTAGCTTCATCAAGCTTAGTCAACATGTTTGTTATGTTTTCAAAACCAGC
>Ga0181356_1000283_pt1 | contig 21575 bp, 34 predicted proteins | sample Fa13VDMM110SN_FD_130104 | JGI IMG/M metagenome (GOLD analysis project Ga0181356, IMG submission 130104) | Freshwater viral communities from Lake Michigan, USA - Fa13.VD.MM110.S.N | ecosystem: Environmental > Aquatic > Freshwater > Lake | place: USA: Michigan | collected 2013-09-24 | reverse complement strand
TTCAGATGAATTAATAAAATGGGCAAAAGAATATTCAAAAGAGCTAAATGAAAATGTAAAAATAGAAAATGTAAAACAAGCCATAAAATATATTGAAAAATACCAACAAAATCCAAAATATAAATATTTTGAAATATATACTCGTGATAATAGTGGCATGATGGCAAAGGGTGGTAAAATGACTAATAGTGGCATAAGTGCTGATATTGGTAGGATGTATAAAGGTGATAGAAAAAAAATTAAATTTATTTATGTTATTCATAAAAGGGATGAATATGGTGATATTATACCAAAACCAGTGAAAAAGATGTCAGTTGTTAGAGTTAATGAAGAAACTGCAAAAGAAGTCGTTTATAAAAAATATCCATCCAGAAATTATTTTGTAGAATTAGAGGATGCGTTTTATGTAAAATGAGAATTAAATTTGATGCACCTTATAGAAAAGGTTAATAATATCAATGAATAAAAATTAAAACTCAAAATCATGGCAGAAAAGAAAAAAGTAAGTGTTGCAGAAATCAGTACATTAGCTAAGAAAATTCGCAAAGAAGGTGAAAAATGGACAGATGCTATTAAAAGAGCAGCAGCCCAATTAAAAAAATAATATGAAAGAAAAAGTAGTTGTTTTTGCAGGTGAAGATAAATTTATCAAACCACGAAATAGATCTTATAACGTAGCAAAGAATTATTCTAATTTAGTTGGTGATGGAAACCCACCAGTAGATACAGGTTTAGGTCGGGAATTAACAACACAATATCAAGGAGGTAGCGGTGGTAGTGGCGGTGGCGGTGGTAATTATTTGGGTGGTGGTGGTGAAACAAGCACCTTGCAACCTATTGAATATACTACAATTTATCAATTGCCAAATACAACAATACAACCTGCACCAACGACAATTCAACCTGCACCAACGACAATTCAACCTGCACCAACGACAATTCAACCTGCACCAACGACAATATTACCAACTGTAGCCATACCTTTTATAACTCCAACTGGTTTTGGTGTTGCTCCTATGGGTAGAAGCGGTGGCGGTGGCGGTGGCGGTGGCGGTGAAGATAAAAAAGAAGATAAAAAGAATTATTGGTGGTTACTACTTGTATTAGGATTGGGTGCAGGTCTTTATATATTTAAAAAGAAAAAAAAGTGATGAATAATAATCCAAATATGCAAATGCCAAATATGGGTGGGAATCAAATGATGCCAATGGATAATAATATACCAATGAATCAACCCAACCAAATGCAAAATAGTATGCAAATGATGGACAACTCCTATGCAACCGGAGGAGAAACCAAAAGCAATATGTTTAAGGGTTTCTTTGACGATATAAACATATTGGATGTGATGTTATCAGCATTTATTGTTGGGGGAATATTGTATGTAGTTTATTATTACAGGCATCAAATGATAAAAGATAAAACGATGTTTACTGATCTAGACAATCGTTTGACAACAATTGAGAAACAAGTAAAAAAAGTAAATTCAGAATTAAACGCAACTGGCAAAAATAAAAAAAGAAATTTAGTACGTTTGTAAAAAAATAACCATGATAGACAGTATTGTATGGGGCAACCCTACGCAACGCAGCGTTGCAGAATTTGAAAAAAAAACCATTATAGATGATTTATTTGAAGTTTTTAGCGAAATGCCATTTCCTAGAAATTCATCTGATGCAGTAAAGCAAGAACTTAATCAATTAGTAGATTATGTTGCCCAATTAAAAGAAAACGAAACATACATTGATAGGTATAGATACTATGATTATGGATTAGATAGAATGTTTTACAAAGTATGTGAGCAACAAGGCTTTGATAAAGAATTGGTAAAAAATATTTTAGATGATATTTTGCCATTAGTAACTAAACTTAAATTTTACTTTCAACGACCTAGACCATATCAACTGGCTCAATTTTATAAATTAAAACTGTTCCCTTATGAAACATTTACAGGGAATAGTCCATCTTACCCAAGTAGTTTCACTTTAGGATCCTATGTTTTATGCAAAGTTTTGGCCATAAAATATGAGGACAAAAAAGATTATTTAATACAATTGTACAAAGATATTGCATATTCTAGAGTGTACTTAGGATTGAATTATCCATCTGATAATGATTTTTCTATAATTTGCGGAGAAATGATTTTGTCAAACGATAATTTTAAATCTAAATATTTATCTGATGCAAATTAATCTAGTAAATGGCAAAGCACCATTCAAGCAAGAGTGGAAGGATATTGGCGGTAAGAATTGTTTTTTCAGAAGCAATTGGGAATATCGGTATGCCTTATATCTACAATTGATGAAAGAAAACAATCATTTATTAGACTGGAAACACGAACCCAAAACATTTTGGTTTGATAAAATAAAACGTGGTACTAACAATTACAAGCCGGATTTCTGTGTAACATTTCCGAATGGGAACGAAGAGTGGATTGAAGTAAAAGGTTATATGGATGCCAAAAGTCAAACCAAGTTAAAACGTATGCAAAAGTATTTTCCAGAAATTAAAATAAGAGTTGTTTCAACGGATTGGTTTAAAGCAAATGGAAAATTGCTATCAAAAATTATTAAAAATTGGTAAGTAATTGACTATATTTGTTGGTAAAATTATTATACTTTGAACCAAGAAGATACTATTGAAATATTTACAGTTTTACTGCAATCACTAAGAAATAAAGGTCTTAAAAAAACTATTAATTTGCTTAAAGGCGAAAGTGTACATAATAGTAATAATGAATTTGACAATTCAACAAAATTCGTAATTGATTCAGTTTGCAATGAATTTAGTATAAAATTTGATGAAATTTCTTCAACAAAATATAGTCGTGGTGAAAATAAATACATAATAGGTTTCATTGTTTTTTACTTATATCAAAATCTATCACTTAAAGTAATTCAAAAAAATGTATTCTTTAATTTAACCAAATCGTTATTATCTAATTATAAACAATTGATATTTGATTTAGATAAAGATAAAATTCGCAATGAAAAATACATAACAATTAAAAAAATATTAGACGTTAAAATTCTTAAATAAAAAAAACAATGGCAAAAACAGATCAAAATTTTGAAGTAAAACAAGATGGTAATTTTAACCCATTTTTGGATAGCGTAAACGAAAAACCATATAGCCAAGTAAATGTAAACGCATCTGCAAATCAAATGAATAGTGGAATCGGAGAACCTGTTTACGAACCACAAAGTATAGATAGCAATTACAATCCATATAATGATCTAAACGATGATAATAACGAAGGTGGTAATAAACAAAGCAATCCAAGTTTAAACCCTGCCATATCTCCTTTGTCTGATGCTGAACGTGAGCAAAGTGCAAAGCAAATGACAGAAATGACAATTGATGCGTACAAACAATTGCACGTTTTTGCAAATTCAATGCTTCAATTTCCACAAAAGAAATTAAAAAAACTAGAGAGTGAAGGATCAATTGATTTAGCAATTCCTATTCCGTATGAGGAAGGGAAAACCATAAGTGCAAATGAGTTTATTGCTGAATTTAATGAGCAAAACAAAGATGCTTTATATGTAGATAAAGACTTTGAAAAGCAGGTAAAACCACCATTAGTTAGAGTGTTTAAGAAAAATGGTGTTGGGTTATCTGATGAGCAAACATTGATTTATTTGTTCAGTAAAGATATTATTATGAAGGGTGTGATGGTGGCCCAAATTCAAAGTTCAATCAATCAATTTATTGATAATTTGAAAGAAACTACACAAGCTTTCAAAGATGGCAACTATAATGCACCTAAACCAGAACCTAGAGTTCAGCAAACTCAAAATTTTGAACCTAAAAATTTCAATTTTGATACCAACGAAGCAGTTGATAATATTAAAACCAAACACGAAGTTCCAAAAACAGGTAAAGAAAGAATGTTTGAGCAGCAGAAAAAAGAAAAAGTTTGGGAACAAAATGCTCAAAAAACTGAAAACTTATCATACAAAGATAGGTTAAAGGGGAAAAGAGGTAGACCAAAGAAGATTGAATCTACTGAAATTGCAGATGCAATTGTGATTAAAGAAACCGAAGATAATAACCCTATTATAGACAGTCTAGACTAAAATTATGATAGTAAAAAGCCAAGATTGGATAGATTTCAAGCAATTGTTTTATGATAATTGCTTGATTTTTACTAAATGCTATAAAGAGGATTTATTTTTGCCGAATGATGGTGAAGATTTTTATATTTATTTGCCTAAATTGAAATTAAAAATATTCCCAATTTTTAGCAGAAGGGAAGATTTTTTTAAGGTAGAGTATGATTTTAGCGATTTCGCTGAAATAAAAATTAAAAAACTATCATTTAGTAAATTTAAAGAATCCAATAGGATTGAGTTTATTTTAAAATAGTAAATATGGCAAGAGAACCTTTATTGATGGCTTGTTGTGGTAAAAAAGGTGTGGGTAAAAGTTATCAGCATGTAATTTTGATGAATCAATATGTACAAGGAGATTACTATAAGGGTGTTAGGGGAAGGAAGTGTTTAATAATGGATGTTAATGATGAATATGGTTATGGTACATATAATTATAAAGCCATTAGTTTAAGGGATATTGCCTTATTTACAATACATCCTTTAATAGAAATTCGTAGAGTAAGACCATTTCATCCCAATGGTAAAAGAATGACATTAGATGAATGGGCAAATGCACTATTTTATGTTTTGCAAACTTTTAAAAATGGTTTATTGTTAATTGAGGATATAAATAAATTTATTGGGGATCATTTGCCTAATGATTTAATTGGTGCAATTTGTACAAATAGACATGCTGGATTAGATATTCTTCTATCCTATCAAAGCTTGGGAAGGATTAATACTAAAATATGGGGCAATTTGAATTTACTTAGATTTCATAAAAACGTTGAAAGTGTTGAAAGGCACATAATGAAATTCCCAGATAAATTTGAATATATGCGAATTGCCGAAATAATGGTTAACCATAAATACGCTGAAGGGGATAAAAGATTTTATGTTTATGTAGATATGGATGAAGCAAAAATTAGGGGAAATATTGATAAGGAATTAATGAATTTTGCAGTAGATGAATACATAAGCCAGAACTACCAAAAGTTGTTAAAACCATATACTGTACAAAAAGATCTAGATAATAAAAAAAAATATACAGACAGTTCAGCAAGGGAATTAATTAAAAAAAATATAATTAATTCATATTTTTAATAATTGTTTTTTAATTTAACGTATTGTGTTTGTTCTTTTAATATATAGTTTTTTGCAGATATTATTATAATTATATGGCTTAATTTTGGAATATTAATTTAATCTGAATTTAATTAAAAAAATAAAAATTATAAAAATGGATTACAAAAAATTAGCAGTTGATTTGCTTGTGGTTGCCGGTGGTGTTGGTCTTTATATGTTAGTATTACAACCACTTTTGAACAAAGCAAAGATTACAGGAATCAAATAATTATTTAAAATTAAAAATTTTTAAAAATGTCAAGTATTCAAAATTATATTAGAAACGCAAATCGCTCTGCAAATGAGCAATTTATTGGCGTTGACGGATTCGTAGATGACGATATGTATTTTACTGGTAGTGAAGGGTTCTTCGGTGCTGATGGGGATTCAGCTTCTCAAATGGCAGCTCCTTCTGTTATGCGTTCTCAACCTTACATCATTACTGTATCAAATGCAAGTGCTAGTGCTGTAACAGTTGATGTTTTTGGTGCTTATATCTATTTGAACAATGCTGGATTTAGTACAGCTGGTAACCTAACAGTTAGTAACGTTACAATTACAAGTAATTTGTCAAACGTAACTTACTACAACTTGTTAAACCAATCAAGTGTATCACCTTTTACTATTGGATCAACTTTGATTTCTTCTGTTAATGGTCAAACTTCTCAAGTATTACAACCATTAACATTATCAACATTTGATGCAAATGGTAACCAAGCAACTAAAATTTTGACACCAGTTATTGATCCTTACCAACAACAAAGTGGTGTTATTGAATTGAAGCAACCATATAGAATTGATGGCTTTACAAAATTGTCGTTCATAGTAGCTCCTACGACATCTGTTCAGTTCCAGTTCTATCCTGCTGATACAATTAACATTGCTCGTGGTTTGGCAGGTAACCCTGTTTCACGTCAATATGGTTCTCCAAGAATTATTCGCCCAGCTACTAGATAATTAGGGAACAAAAAATAATAAAAGGGGGTGAGGTGGAAATATTCTATCTCATCCCTTTTTTACATTAAAAACAAAATAATATGCGAAATTCTAAGGTCAATTTATACACTTATACTGCATCTGCAAATCCTTATTTTGTTGTTTCATTGGCACATAAGTTTGGTTATGAATTTGACAAGCAACAACCATTAGGAAGTGTATTGGAACAAATTGTATCTATGGAGGGTGAACCTGCTTTATTTGAAATAATTGAAAATAATCCAGACAAAGAATTGTTTATGGAATATTTTGAAAAAAAGTATGGAAAAAAAGATGCAAATTGTACTTGTGAAAAAAAGCAAAAAAATGTATTAGATCAATATATGAATTTTACCGGTCAATTACAAGAGAATAAATCAACAAGCAATCAAAATTCATTAATAGTATTTGCAGGTGCAGTTTTAATCGCCTTTGCAATACTATCTAAAAATTAATATATGGCAACACAAAATGCAGTTGTATTGACAAGAGAATTACTTAGTTATACAATATTAACGGACAAGAAATCTATTATTAATTTACTTAATAAGAACGGTGTATCATTGAGTGAAAATGCTACTGATAGCCAAGTTAGTGTGGCTACATTAATTGCTTCAAGCAAAAGTCCAAATTTTAAAGCTGAATTGATAGATTTACTTGCTGCAAAAACAAATAGTGCCATAAATACATTTCAAAATTATACTGGTGGTGATTTTTTTGGATTTACTGGCGTAGATGATTTAGCATTTACTGGTTCTGATGATTTTTGGAAAAATGTAGATGGTAAAGATGAAGGTATAAATAATACAAAAGAATCTTGGAGCAAAATAATTGAAGCATCAAAAAATAAAAAAGCAAATGCAAATTTATTAGTTGATGTCAATAAGAAAAATGGTGCAAAAGATACTAAGGAAAGGGGTGCATTTTGGAAGGGCATAGGTAATTTTTTAAGCAATAATGTACTTACGAAAGAAAATATTAATCAAGGTTTACAAATTGGGTTAACTTCAATTAACAACAAGGTTCTAGCCAGGCAAAATGCCGTTCAACAAGAAGCATTGTTTTTGAATGATACACAAAATCAAATGCAGAATGATATAAACAATAGAAATAAACCAAATAATTTGTGGTTAATTTTGGGTGTTGTAGGTGGATTGGGTATTATTGGTTATCTCGTATTTAAAAAGAATTAAGATGAATAAGACATTAAAGTTTATTTTAGGTGTTGCTATTGGTGGATATGGTGCTTATTTATTGTACGCATATTATCAAAGCAAACAAGCAAAAAAAGAATTGACTACTGAAGAAATGAAAAATTTTAGCGGTAGAACTGAAATTAAAATTCCTCCTCGTAATTTGATTCCAAGTGTTTACGGTAGGGGAATTGGTGCAGAAATAAATTTTACTGGCAAGTGCAAGTGTTGTGGTATATGCAAATGCAATAAATAATATGCAAAACGCAAAAGAACTTTTAGACAAGGTAAAATCAGTTAAAATGAACGCAAAAACATTGAAAAATGAAAAAACTAAAGGTATTATTAGTGGAACTTTCATTGGCTTGGGCGGTGGTTTATTGCTAGGCATGGCAAAAAATTATAACCTTGTTAATAGTGCTATTGTAGGTGCTTTGTTTGGAGCATTGATTACTCAATTATTATTACCTAAAAACGATGAAAATGAAGATGAATAAAAAAACTGCTAAACTTTTAACCTTTACTTTATTAATTGGAGGTGCTACTGCTATTTATTTGTATTTCAGTAAAAATACTAATAAAGGAAAACCACCTATAACACCACCACCACCACCACCACCACCCACAGAAGAAAAATTTTTAAATGCAAAAGTTAATACAAACACGTCAGATTTGAACGTTAGAGAAGAACCTAATACGACATCTGCAATTGTAAAAAAATTAAAAAAAGGAACAAATATATTGGTTGGTAGCGATGTAAATGGTTGGCGAATAATTGTAGATAATTCCAAAAATAGAATTGGTTATGTTTCAAGTCAGTTTGTAATTTTAACATAATTTATGAAAAACATTAATCTTAAAATAGTAACGTTTGGCTCTTTTGTAATTTTAGGGGTAGTCTTATACTTATATTTAAGTAAAAAAAACAAAAAAATACCACAAAACCCACAAAATCCACAAAAGAAACCAGTCAAGTGGACAAGTTGGATAATGTTTAAGGTAAAAGATGATAAAAATATAAATCTTTATGAATCCCCAAACAAAAATAGTAGGATATTGAAACAATTAAAAAAGGGTGAACCGTTTGATGGTGTTTATTTTTCTGACCTTCCAAATTTTTATGGAGAAAGATATATTCAAGTTCTTGATACAAATGCAAAACCAACTCAAATAATTGGATACGTAATTGATGAATTTGTAAAAGAAAACTATTAAAAATGCTTACTGCTAATCAACTATATAAAAATTATAAAATTAATGGTGGTAATTTGAAGTTTTCAGACTGGATAAATACACAAAAAAACAATGGTATTTATCCCTTAAACAAAGAATTAGATAGTGAAGTCAATAATAAGTTAAACGAATTAGAAACAGATAAAAACGATAATAATAGCTTTCAAGGATTGTATTTATTTGGTGCTATAATTGTTGTAGCAATAGTTTTAAACAAATTAATGAAAAACAAATGAAAGGACAATTGATTTATGGTGCATTAGCAGGTTTTATTGGATATTATGCCTATGTAATGTATATGGAAAATAAGAACAAACCAAAAGAAATTGTGGCAGTTCAAGAAACCATTACTAATATTACTCCTCAAAACGGATATTCGGCATTGCTAAATGAATATGATGTAGTTATACCTTCATCAACAAATTTAAAAACAGGCAATACCATTAAGCAACCAAGAAGGGTAAGATGCTAAAACTTATAAACTGATTGAAGTTATGACATATAGACTTAATACACGATATTCACCATGTATGGTTCAGATTGTAGTCCTTACAAAATCGGCAGAAATTTTGTGTTTAAAAGTTTATGATCCTAATCAAAAAAATACAGTTTTTACCGATCGAAAAAAAACAATAACTGGTAAAGAATCATTATTTGTCCGGATGCCATTATCCTCAAATGTTATAAATATTCAGATTTATAATGAAAAAAATGGTGATTTACCAAGTACAGAAGATAAAAGCTTTACAATATTATCAGTAAAAATGCTTAATCTAGATATTACGTTGCCGCAAACTAAAATGGATACTCCAGAAGTTAATAGTTTTGTGAAATTTGCACAAAAATTTTGTTTTAATGCCGGTTGGATTGATGGAAATAAAGATTATATGAGCAGTAATGGTAAATTCAAAATTGAATATTTGCCATATATAATAAGTTCAAAAACTGGTAAAAAAATGCAAACACCTGCAAGAATTTCTACTAAAGATGGTAGAATACAAGTAAGTCAAGAAGCATTTGTTCCCTTTACAATTCCCATGCGTATGGCTATTCTTTTGCATGAATTTAGCCATTATTTTATCAATAGTGATATTAGCAATGAAGTTGAAGCGGATTTGAATGGAATTACAATTTACTTGGGGTTAGGTTATCCAATTAAAGAGGTTTATAGTGCTTTCGGAGAAACTTTTGTGGGTTACCCAACGGAGGAAAATAAAAAAAGATACGATATAATTAACTCATTCATAAAGAATTATATTACTAAATATAATTTACAAAACGTTTACGCTAATGGTATTAAAAATTAATCAAATGAATAAAATTATCTGGGGAATTGCAATTTTAGGGGGTGGATATTTGCTTTATAATTATTCAAGAAAGCATTTTCTTTCTACTAACGAAATGAATCAGTTTGTTATTATGAAAAGTTCTTATGATTTTTCAAGTTTTGACAAAAAATACATTCAAAATCGGGCAGATGCAATTCGCAATGGATTAGCTACATTTGAATACAATGGTGCTAAATACAATTCTAGTACCGGTAAAAAAGTTGTTTAATATAAAATTACTTTATAATGAATGGAAGTGTAGGTCGAGTAGAAGGTAAAAAAACAAAGTTTTTTAAAGATGTTAAAAGGCCAATTCGTGCAGGTATGCCGTTTGGTTCTAATGATTATAAATTTAAAACTATTGGACATACTGTTTACAGACTATATTATGACACTAAAGAAAAAGATATGCAGGTTGGTGTGCAAATAATAAAGCGAATTATCAAATAAATTCTATGAAAAAAAACTATTTTGAAAACTTGCCAAGCTGGTCTAGAGGTGTAATTTCCATTGTGGGAGTTGGTGCAGTTGCTTTTATTGGGTATCAAATATATTTATCAATAAAAAATGCAAAAGAATTAGAAAGAAGTCTTAAATCTCAAAAATTGGCTGATAACGAACTTGAAGATTTGAAGAAAAAAAACATATTGCCAACTAAAAGTACAACTCAATTTGAAGTAATGTCTGATAAAATTATTGAAGCAATAAATGATTGTGGAACTGATGAAGAAGCAATTTATACAGTTTTCAATAGTTTAAATAATAGAGCAGATTTGCTTAGTTTAATTAGTGTTTTCGGTGTAAGATACTACCGACCATGTGCGGTTTCAGAACCAGTAACTTATTTAAAATATCAATTTGATAAAAAAAGTTTTGCGTGGGGATTATCAACATTATTGTCGCATGATTTAGATAGTAGCGAAATTGCTAAAATTAACAATATTCTGAAAGCTAAAAAAATTGATTTTACATTTTAAAATATAAAAATATGGCATTGTTACCACTACTTGCAGGAGGATTAACTGTAAAGGGAATAAATAAAAGAAATGAATCAAAAAAACAAGATAAAGTAACTGGAAATTACCAAAGGGATTTTCCTATTTCTAATGATTGTTCTGAATTAAATGAATCAATAAGATTGGCTAAATTTGAATTGGTTAAGGTAACAAATGAACCTGCCAATACAAAAGGTTCAAAACGTGCGAGAGATAGGGCAGTTGGCATTTTATCTAAATGGGTTGATACATTAACAAATTATAGAAAAGATTTGATTTGTGGAATGGCAACAAAACTACCATTAAATCAATCAAGTGGTAACGTGGTTGCTCAACCACAACCTTTGCCATCAACATCTACAATGACAATAGGTGTAAATAGTGGTGTTAATGATTCTGATTCTAATCCAATGGATCAAGGTAATGATACTGGTGATTCTACTGAAAAAAAACCAAATTACTTATTATATGGTGGCATTGGTTTAGCAAGTGTAGTTGTTTTATATTTTGTATTCAAAAAAAATTAGTATATGGCAATAGATATGATTGAGGATAATGAATTAGGTGCTTTATCCCAAAGTAGGTTGGGTAGTGTTAATTTTATTAATGAAATTCGAGATGATTCTTATGCTAATTTGTTTGGAAGTCGCAGACGAAAAAAATCTAAATTTCGTGAGGATGTGCGAAATAGGTACAAAGATATGAAAACAGATTGTGATAGCTTGTCAACAAATATTGACACAATTAGTGCCGATTTAGAAACCTTAGTGAAAAGAAGTGCAGGAAAATCAACTTTAGAATTAAAGGAAAAGATTGATGAAACCCAAATTATATTGGGTGAAATGAAATCGTTACAATCTAAACAACAATGTATAATTAAGATAAGCCAAGCAGAAAGACAAAGATCAGCATCTGAAAATCTTAAAACTCTTACTGATTTGAGTGATACAACGGTCGGCAAAGCTATGGCAGATTTGGGGCAAAGCAATTCCGGTAAAGATAAAAATATGATGTATTGGTATATTGGTGGAGGGGTTGTTGTATTAGCAATTATTACTTTAATTATCGTAAAAAGTAAAAAATGAAATTATTAAAACCTTTATTATTTGTTGGCGGTTGTAGTTTGTTGGCGTACGCATTTTATAAATACTATCTATCTCAAAAGAAATTTATTGATAGTATTAAATTAAAATTTGTAGGTTTAAAAATTATCACAATATCTAAAGAAAATATTACTTTAGACATTACTGTTAACATATATAATGGTTCTGATGTACAGGCAACTGCAAAGGAAATGTATTTAGATGTTATGATTAATGACGTTGTAGTGGGCAATATTAATGAGGTAAAAGATGTATTCATAATGTCTAGAAAATCTACAAATTTTACTTATAGATTTTTCTTTAATCCGCAAATTATATTAAAAAATATAGTTGATTTAATAAGCTTTTCAATCCAAGCAAAAAATCTTAATTTTGAAGTTAAGGGTTATGTTAATATGGATTTTGGAATTTACAAAATTACATTACCAATTACTTTTCAAGATAATTTAAAGAAAATTTTAAAACTTAAATAATGGCATTTAATACAACTGTTTGGACTTATGTTTTAACAAATGATACACTATATATAAATGAAACAGATAATGTATTAAGCCTAAGTGTTCAATGTAATGTTGGCACAATAAGTATTAATGGTAGTACATCTTTTCAAGGCATAAATAGTCAAGCAATTACTTTGAGTGCCGGACAAGGTTTTACTGTATCAGCAAAAAACATACAATCGCCCATAACTGGAATAACAATAACTGCTTCTGTTGGAAATTCCGCAGAAATTCTTTTGTCAAAAAATTAAAAAAAACCATAATGAAAGAAGTGATCATTAATGAAACAAATAAAGTTTTCATTAAAGCATTAGAAAGATTTTCAAAACAAAACGACCAAGAAATTAAAGACGTACAATTAATAATTGCTTTAGATGAAGGTCAAGAATTGATTTATAAATACTGCATTAAGGGTGTTGCTAAAGAAAATGTAACATTAAAACAAGTTTTAGGCATAAAAAACATTGATTTTAAAGGTTTAACAATGATAATTCCTCCCTATTTAATGCAGATATTTGGAAAATTGATCCAAGAACAAAATAGTAATAGTGTAGAAGTTGTGATTTGTTATAATACAATTAAAGAAATTTGCAGATACTTTTTGTTTGATAAAGGACAAAAAATTAAAGAAATACTATTGGAAAATTACATAGAATAAAAATATTGATATATGGCAACATTTGGCAGTAACGATAGATTTGGATTTATTAATAACGGTGTTAGTGGCGGTGGCGGTGGTTGTAATCAAATCATTGTTGAAGGTGTAGGATTAGGTTCGTCAATTCGTTGTGCTGCTTCTAATACTTCAAGTGGTGCTTATGCAAGTGTTTTCGGCAAATGCAACACTAATACTTGTTCAAATTATGGGTTTATCGGAGGTGGATTTTGTAATAATACAAGCAATAATTTTGGCACTATAATTGGTGGATTTAAAAACTCAAATCAATGACAATATTCATTTATTGGTAATGGCATTTGTAATCAACTATGCAATTCGGTTAGCGGTTGTTGTACGTTAGGTAGTGTAATTGTTGGTGGCGTTGGTAATGGAACGTGTGGTGGAACTTGGAGTTTGGCAACTTGCTCGTTTACTGTTGCACCAACTAATTTTAACGTTGGTAGATATAGTTTTATTGGAAATGGCTTTCAAAATGTTAGTCGAGATTCAGAATATGTTTCAGTATTGAATGGATTTTGTAATTATTCTAATGCTGCTTATTCAACAATATTAAATGGATGTTGCAACATAAATATTTGTTCGGAGCATAGTATTATTGGTAGTGGGTGTTGCAATACACAAAATTATGGTAATAATAGTCTATTGCTGAATGGTTGTTGTAATTATAACAACAACAATAATAATTCTGTAATTATTGGTGGCTTTAATTTGTGTCTTTGTACTAATGGTGCTGCTTCAAATTTTATTTTAGGAGGTCGAACTGCTTCTATTAGTGGTCTTGGTAATAATACTTTGACAAATTCATCTTATTCAAGTATTTCTGGAACTTATGCTAATTCAATAAACACTTCATTTGGAACGGCTATTATAAATCCTTCTGGTTATAGTCATGTGTTAGGTGCTTGTTCAAGTCAAATAACTGGTTGTTATTCATCATTAGTTGGGGGTGGGAATAATTTTATTACATCAAATAGAAGTTTCATTTCGGGTGGTTGCTGCAATTTAGTTTCAAACGTATATAGTACAATCTCTAATGGTCAAAGTCAAATAATTAGTGGTTGTAATTCCTTTATTGGTAATGGTTGTTGCAATATAAATTCTAATAGTTTTGGTTTTGTAGGAAATGGGTTTAAAAATCTAAATCAAGGACAATATTCATTAATTGGTAATGGCATTTGTAATCAGCTATGTAATTCGGTAAGTGGTTGTTGTGCGTTAGGTAGTGTAATTGTTGGTGGCGTTGGTAATGGAACGTGTGGTGGAACTTGGGATTTAGCAACTTGTACATTTACTGTTGCACCAACAATTTTTAATACTGGTAGATATAGTTTTATTGGTGGGGGAAGGAGTAATGTCAATGCAGGATTTCAAAGTATTATTGTTGGAGGTGTATTGAATAAAATTGCTTGTGGAAATAGCAATATTATTGTTGGTGGACAAACAAATACTGTAAGTCAAGACTATTTTGGAACAATCGTAGGTGGTTTTACAAATAGCAATACTGGACAAATATCAATAATTGGAGCAGGACAATACAATAGTTCAAGTGGTTATGGTGGTGGAATATTAACTGGTTGTAATAATACTCAAAGCGGTGTTTTTGGCATAACATTAGGAGGAAATAAAAATCAAGTTACTAATACTTATGGTGTTGTCGGAAATGGATTCTGCAATATAGTAAGCAATTGTTTTGGTAGTATTGTAAATGGTTGTTGCAATATCAATAGTAGTCTTTATGGTAGCATTTTAAATGGTACAAAAAACAATGTTTGTAATGCTGAATTTTCAACCATTAGTAATGGCTATAATAATATAATTGTTACTGATTGTATTAGTGGTATATTAGGCGGTTGTTGTAATCGTATTACTCCAACTAATGTCAGTTGTAATAGCTTTATTGGTTACGGTTTTTGCAATACAATTTCTAATAATTATGATTGTAGTGCAACAATTGTGAATTGTATTTGCAATTGTATAAGTAGTTCAAGTCAAGTATTTATAGGTACTGGATTTAGAAACAAAATACAATTTGATGATTCCGTAATTGTTGGTGGTAATGAAAACTGCATTACTGCTCAATATGGTGCTATTTTAAATGGAAAAAATGCTAAGGCTTACGCAATAGGGCAACACACAAATAGCAATGGTAGTTTTAATAATATTGGAGATAATCAAAGTTCTAAGTTTATATTATGGGATGCCATAACTACAGATGCAAGTGGAACTGCAAATTTATTTTTAGATGGGGCAGGAGTAGAACTTGCAATGCCAAACAATACAACATGGAATGTTAATGTCGCATGGACAATAGTTGTAGCAACTTTAGGAACTGGAACTACTACTATATCTGTTGGCTCATCTCATGTTGGTAACGACCAATTTTTTGCAAAAAATCTTGCAGGTACTATTACTATATCTGCTCAAACTAATGTTAGTAGTCATAATGATACTGGTATGGGAAGTTCTGATATTAGTTATAGTGCAAGTGGTTCTAATTTACGCTTTACGTTCCTTGCACCTCCTTCTCCTATTGGCGGTACTGCAACCACATATTATGTAAATGCAGTAGTAACAGTTTCTGAAATAGGTTTTGTGGGTGGGATATAATATAAAACTTATTCACTATTTTTACTTTAAAATATAAATAAAATGGCATTTAAACTAAATACTTTACACATTTTTGGATATGGGGAAGTTCAAATTATTGGACAAGATGATGATGTTAAAATAAATAAAAAAGTACCGAGTAGTTTAATGACATTTTTACAACCAGTAGTTGATAATATATATTCATTCAAACCATCAGATAGTAATTCACCAAATGAATATTACACTATCAACATTTTTGCAGACTTGTTTTCTGATTATATTCCACAAGATTCAGTTAACAAATCTTGGAGAACTCAATATGCAGAATTAGACCAAAATGCAATTGATGTTTTAGTTGCGGAAGTATTGGCTTATTAATAATTTTTTTATGGCTATTTCACCAACAATTACATATAATTTAACTCCAGTAATAATTATACAATGTGTTGGTATAACTTACAATCAGTTTTTAAACAGTTTGGGAACGTTTATTTATGGCATCGAGGAAATTTATATTTCTTCAAATAGTTTACTTCAAGTTAGTCAAATTATGAATTTTAATACTTTTGATGCTAATGGTAATCAAGTGTTTAAAGCAATTCCGTTCCCAATAGATAGCTACCAATTTCAAGCAAGTAGGTTGATTGAAACAAATAAAGATTTTATATATCTTAACCAAAATTCATCATTGATATTTAATGTTTTGGCAAATACACAAGTTTATTTGAAATTGCTTTGTGTAATAGCAAAAAGTGTTAAAAATGAAATATTTGATGAATTTAACGAGTATTCAAAAATTGATTTTTTTAACGATTATTGTAATGTAATATTATGAATTTACAAGATAAAATCAATGGTTGTATTCCAGAGTTAATTCAATTTTACGTTGCGAATAATACCAATTCTAATTATGAAATTAATTTAACCAATCCAAATTTTAGTGCTAATGCTACTACAAGGTATCAATTTGATGTAACGAATAGTGATTTTTATAGTAGTTTGGAAGGTAGTATTGTAATAAATGGCATTACTTATGTTTTTAATTATGGAGCAAACGGAATTGATAGTTTTGTAAATGCTCTAAATGATTTAGGTTTTGGGTTTTTCTTTATTTCTACAATTGGGATAAATACTTATATTAATGTTTACGACAATACAAATGTTTATGGTAGTTTAAATATTGCTACAACCATTTATACAGAAGTAAATACTATTGCAGATTTGCGTTTAATTAATGGCACTAACAATATACAGACTTACGTTGATGTATTGGGATATTATACTTTTAATGGTGATGGCGGTGGTAGGTTTTATTGGAACTCAACTTCTACTGCTACTGACGATGGTGGAAGTGTAATTCAAGCTACTGGGGTTGCCGTTGGTCGGTGGTATAGAATTTTTGATAATTTAGTTTCAGTTAAATATTTCGGTGCAAAAGGAGATGATTCTACTAACGATTTGCCTTTTTTTAATAATGCTTGGGGATATTGTTTGTTTAACAAAACAAATATGTTTGTTCCAAAAGGAACATACAATTTAGCTACTGGCGTATTGAATTATATGATTGATTTTACAATTATTGGTATCAAATTTCAATCAGTATTAAAGACAAATACACAAGCTGGAATAATTTACATTTTTGAAGCCATAAATTCTGGCTTTAAAAATATATCTTTTATAAATTTATACGTTAATGCTGTTGAACAATTCCCTGCGGTTGTATCAACTGGTACTTTTGCACTTGATACAATAAATTTTACTATTGAAAATTGCTATTTTACTAATCCCCAAGTAAATACTGCTGCAATATCTATTTATGCCAATGGTACTTTACCAGATAGGCAAGTAATTGATAATGTTAAATTTATAAATAATATTTTCGATAATATTGGTAGAGAAGTAATGACAATTTATAATAGGTCTGACGAACAGAATTTAATGAATAATGTACAATTTATCAACAATACTTCACAAAATTTAGGTGTTTATGGCGGTGGATTATACGGAGAAGTTGGTTTTGTAATTTCTTACGATGATACTGGACAAAATATTAGGATTCAAAACAATTATACAAAAAATTGGAAACAGATAGGTTTTGAAATATTCGATACAAAAGTTGCCATTATAGATTCAAATTTGTTTAATAACATTGAGAATTTCTATTTATCTGCACCTTTTTCAAACAATCAAAGAAAGGCAAATTTGTATAATGATATTTACATGATAACATCTAACAATATTGCCTACAATTCAGACAAATCATATATGTACGGTGTATTGTATTGTAATTATGTAAGCAATATTTATTATGCAATTAGTAATTTAATTGATACTGCTTGTGCATTAGATATAAGAAGTTCTGCATATTGTATCATTGCAAATGATATTCTAATAGGGTATGATAGAGCAATATTTACTTCTGGGGAAATATTAAATAATCCACAAACCATGTTTAGCAATCTAATAAACAATTCGATATTATCAACAAGGCAAAATGTAAATTTAACAAACTATGGAGTAACATTTTTTGGAACAAATGTCAGTACACCTTCGTTAAATAATTTCGTTATTAATTGCAATGTTTATTTCAAGTATATATCGGTTAATGGAAATTTAACCATATTGGAATTTGGAACTGCTTTTGATAATTTTGGTGTAGATAATTTTTATAACGGTAATTTAGTAGATTATCCAACAATTTAATTATGTTAAACGTAAACACAATTGCTTTATTAAGAACAATAACTGGAACTGCAAATCAAGTAGTTAATGTCTTAGGATATTACACTTTCAATGGTGATGGCGGTGGTAGATTTTATTGGAATAGTTCTTCAACTGCTACTGATGATGGTGGAAGTGTTATTCAAGCTACTGGCGTTGCCGTTGGTAGGTGGTTAAGAATATTCAATGGTTTTGTATCAGTTAAATATTTTGGGGCAGTAGGTAATGATATAAATGACGATACAAGTGCTATAACTAATGCGTGGAATTATTGCCAAACAAATGTTTTTAACTTGAACTTTCCCGAAGGAACGTATAAAATTACTTCTACCATTAGTAATTCAATCAATGGTTATAGTATTATAGGCATTGAAGGTAAAAGTATCATTAAGGGTAGTTTTGGATATATTTTGATGCAATTGAATGATGCACAAAATGGAGGAGTTTACAATATTAAATTTTTGAACAATTATGTAAATGCTACAAACAATTCAACATCTATATTGTACATCTTAAATTGCAATGTTGTTAATTTTTCTATTGAAAAATGTGTTTTTAATGCTCAATATTCCAATGTATCTGGTGTTATTGGCAATATTAATAGCACCATTGGAGGTACAAACCTAATTGATAATTTTAAAGTTGTTTACAATACATTTGAAAATATAGGGAATAGTGCTTTCATATTGATTAATAAGAACAATGACCAAACCAAAAACAATAATGTTGTTTTCAATTCTAACTTTGCAAGATATTTAGGGTTAATAGATGCCAATGGGTATTTAGCATATTTTCAAGGGAGTGGGCAATTCATACAGATTTCTAACAACGATTGTACAGATGCAAAGAATATCGGTATATTCATAGAATTAAGCAAAGGTTGTGTAATTTCAAACAATATTCTAAATAGTGTTGCCAATTTTTACAAACCCTATGTTTTAAACGGCACACGAATTGACAATCTACTTCCCGTTGATGGAAATAAATGTGAGTTAAACATTGTATCGAATAATGTATGCAATGATACAAATTCACCATATTATTATTATGCAGAAAACTGTAATATTAACAACAATATTTACAATTTTGATAGTTCATTAAATGTCAATGTAGTTATTGAAAATTGTAATAACAATATTTTTAGTAATGAGCAATATATTTCTAAATTTAAGTGTGTAACAGTAACAAGAAACATAACCAACAATCCAAGTTTTACTTGCTTAAACAATATGTTTTCCAATTGTATCTTTACAACAAATGGAGATAATAGTATTAGTGGAACTCCAAATATTGGCATAACCTTTATTGGTGGAGCAAATAATAATTTTGTAAATAACTCTAATTTTATTCTAGGTAATTACACGATAAATAATGTGCCAATAGTACAAAGTGGTGGTAGTACAGGCAACTTAGGTAGTAATAATATTTTTAATGATGTATTAATTAATTTTCCATAAATTATTGTATTTTTGAACATAAGATATATATATAATAAACCATGAATATTATTTTTGAAATTAACGGAGGAATCGGCAAAAACATTATGGCTACTGCCGTATGTAAAGCAATTAAAACGCAATATCCAAACGATAAACTTATCGTTGTTACTGCTTACAATGATGTTTTTATAAACAACCCAAACGTTGATAGATGCTTCAATTTTGCCAATTTAAGCTACTTCCATGAAGAATATATTGATGGCAAAGAAGTAAAATTGTGTTTGCAGGATCCATATCGTCAAACTGATTTCTTAAAAAGAGAAAAAAGTTTGATTCAAATTTGGTGCGAAATGTTTTTTATAAAATACAATGGTGAATTACCGGAAGTGTTTTTAACTCAAAGAGAAAAGAATTTTTACTCATATCAATTCGTAACAGATAAGCCATTGTTTGTTATGCAAACAAATGGTGGTGCAGAAAATCAACCACAAAAATATTCTTGGGCAAGGGATATTCCTTCAAAAAATGTAGTTGAAATAATTGAGCATTATAAGAATGATTATGCAATTGCACATGTAAGAAGGGAGGATCAAGTAGGGTATGAATTTACAACACCTGTACATGGTACATTTAGAATGATGGTAGTGTTAATTTCATTGAGCAAATTGAGATTGTTTATTGATAGCTTCGCTCAACATACTGCAATGGCATTAAACTTGCCATCTGTTGTTTGTTGGATAGTTAATTCACCAAGAGTATTTGGCTACTTTACCCATAAGAATATTGAAGCTAACGAATTTACTAACAAGCCAGAATTGGTAGGTAGCTACATCGACAAGTTTGATATTAGTGGTAACTTGCTACAATTCCCTTACAATTCAGAAGATGAAATATTTGATACGCAAAAAATTATAGATTCTTTAGAAAGTCTTAAAAAATAATGGGGGGTTAAATGCAAAAGCAACTTGCATTTTATTAACGTCTTAGTGCATATTACTTTGGGTGGTTGCTTCGCCCTTTGTTTTATTGCACTATTTTTTTTATATGGCAGTAGAAAAGATTTTTTTTCAAAGTAGTTTACCTAGAAGTGGTAGTACAATTTTACAAAACATATTGGCCCAAAACAATGACATTTATGCCACTCCTACAAGTGGTGTATTGGAGTTGATATTTGCAGCAAGGCAGAATTATACTGATAGTGCAGAATTTAAAGCACAAGATTCCAATTTAATGCGAATAGCTTTCCTAAACTATTGCAATAAAGGTATTTTTGGTTTTTACGATGCCATCACAACTAGAAAATATGTTGTTGATAAAAGCAGGGGTTGGGGTATTCATTATGATTTTTTAAATAGTGTTTTGGGGGATAAACCTAAAATTATTTGCATGGTAAGGGATTTGCGTGATGTTTTTGCTTCAATGGAAAACAATTTTAGGAAACATCCGGATAAGGCAAAATCTATTGTAAATTGGGCAGAAATGCGTGGTACAAGTGTGCCTAAACGAATTGATGTATGGTCGCAAAGTCCTCCCATTGGATTAGCAATAGAACGTTTGCAGGAAATGATTAGATTGGGTATTGATAAGCAAATATTGTTTGT
>Ga0181356_1000281_pt1 | contig 21667 bp, 41 predicted proteins | sample Fa13VDMM110SN_FD_130104 | JGI IMG/M metagenome (GOLD analysis project Ga0181356, IMG submission 130104) | Freshwater viral communities from Lake Michigan, USA - Fa13.VD.MM110.S.N | ecosystem: Environmental > Aquatic > Freshwater > Lake | place: USA: Michigan | collected 2013-09-24 | reverse complement strand
TATCTTCGGTCGCATTTAATAAATCCATAAGGGTTACTTTGTCACCCTCATCATTTTGCCAAGATGTATCGTGTAATCCTTCTTTCATTCCTTTGGTTTTTCTTTTTGATGCTTCTTTTTTGGATTCAATATATTCAAATGCGGTTCTTAATCTTTTCTTTACTTCAGGGTCTTTTGCTCTTTCTAACGCAACTCTTAATCTCTGATGTATAAGATTAATAATTTGTGATTGTCTGGCATGTGATTTAGATTTAAAACTATCTTTGTTTAAAGTATCAATAACATCTTGTTTTGTTTTAAACTTAACAGAAACCGTGTCACTTGGATTTTCATCTGTATATAATCTTCTATCAGAATCTTTTGGTTTTTTTCCTGTGCCGACCTTTGGGTCATTTTCATTAATTACTCTTTTAACTAATGAGATAAGTTCTGATTCTGTTAATCTTATTATTTTTTTCATATTACCTGTTGTATGGTCTAAACCTTGATGGGTTTGCTTTTATTGCCGACTTTGGAAATCTTAATTCAACCCCCTGTTGTCTTGCGTTTTTTAATGTTCTTGCATATTCTGTTAGTTCTTCATTTCCCATATCATCAATGGATTTAACAAATTTATGGCATTTTTCAGATACACCACCCTTTTCGTGGTCTGTTATTGATATCTTCACTTTGTTATACTTTATATCAATATCGGGATGATGGTTTTGTTGTTCAGCAATTTTCGCAACCTTATTAACAAATTCAATTGATTCATTAAAATCTTTAAATTTAAAAGTTTTTTCTAATTTTTGTTTTGAATCACCCCAATCTTTGGACTCATTAACCATTTCCTTTAATATTTTTCTTATATGTTCTTGTAGTTTCATAACTATTTCTCAGGTGTTGGGATTTTAGTGTCTTTTATAAATTTACCGTATGCATCTTTATATGACTTTTGAGTTTCGTCATTTACGTTTTTGGTGTATTGCCAATTCCAATAGAACTTATCGTTTGGTTTGAATCCGTAAAATTTATGAACTTCCTTTTGAATTTCAGTTACATTCTCACCATTCCAATTTTGTCCAACACATATAAATCCTGATTCAATATCTTTAACAAGATTAGATTCACCCAAATTTGTATGTCTATTTTCAATCCAAGTTAATCGTTCAATTAAATTTTGGTAATACATATTTGTTTGTCCCCATCTTACTGAACTAAAGAATATTACGGAATCAGATTCAAATAGTTCCTTGGATATTTTCCATAATTCATCTGACTTATTGTTAATACTGGCCCAACATCTATGATTACCTGATGGATTTTTATCTTTATCTTTAAGTTTTGATTTTAATAACCCACAAGAGTTTCCGTCCTTTCTTGATACATTACCTTCACAGGGTAAGATTTTAAGTTCTGGAACATCTATTAAAACTGCCTTATCACCTAATTGGTCTTTTAAATACATCGCAATCATTTTTGACTTCGGTATATCAATATTCTTATCGTCCCAATTATATCTGTTTGAGCAACTTAATAATAAGACCTTCTTTTTCTTTTTTAGAATATCTAATGTTTTCTCAATTGATTTCCATGCGTCCGATTGAACCATTTCTTCCGAAATCATCATCTCTCTTATTCTATCTATATTTTCTTGTAGATTCATATTGTATAATTATCTAACTCCCCACCTTTCATTTTTATTGAGTCAATTACTTGTTGATATTTCTCCTCATCCCAATTACTTTGTCTATCTTGTACATATGGAATACATTCAGGAAATGGTCTATTAATTGCTTCTAATCTCCACTTATTTAATTTTATTTGTTCAGGTGTGAGGTTTTCTAATGTGATTACACTACAATCACCTTCCCAATTTGGTTTTGTAACTCCTCCTTGTCCGTCACCTGGTTCTGTGACAAATATAATTCCATCGTCCACAAGTTTTTGTATATCAAAGGTTAAACGAGAATCATCCATTCCCATCATTTCTCTAATTCTTTGTATATTTTCTTGTAGGTTCGTTTCTTCGTCATTGTCTTCGAAATATATTAACATTCTATCAATTTTAGAAAAAACTATATCATTCTTAAACGGGATTAAACTTTTTGCGGTTTGCGTAAAATAGTTTGATAAACTTTCTATAATGTTTCTAGATAAAAATTCTTGGATTTTTAAACCTTCATAATTTTCGTAATCGTATTCTTTATTACCAGGAAAATCAGTTACTCGAGTCTTTTCCCAAATTTGTTTTGCCCAATTTTCATCCACACTTATCATTCCACCAAAAAAAAGATAATAATTTTGATACTCCCTGTCTTGGACAACCATTTTTAGTTTAATTGAATTAATCCAATTGTATTTCTTTTTAAGGATTCTGTTAAGAGCGAACTCCAATTCGCGCATATCTTTATTATCAAGTAAATACCCATCAAATCTATCGTTCTCGTTTAGTTTCATATTAATCTTCATCGTCTAAACAAAAATGTTCATCACCAACACTTTTAACTGGTTTATTATGAAATTGTTCTTTATATTTCTCATTTAGATATTCAATTAACACTTCAGTAAAGGATTCAAAATCTAATCCGACTGCGTTGGAGTAAGTTCTGAGTTGTCTGTATGGACCACATTTTCCAATCCATAGAACCCCCCAATCATTTCTATGAAACACTTCTTCATCATTTTCTTTGTTATACCATTTACCATACATTGTATTGACAAATTGTTTGTCGAATACAATTATTAAATCGAGTTCATCAAATACTATATCGAATTTTGAATAGATAAAGTTCTTTATCTTTTCTTCTTTAGTTTCCCTTAATACTCTTCGTATGGTTTCTTGTATCATTTTTTTTGGTTTTAGTTTTTTAACTATCTTATCAATATGTGGATTCCTATTATTTATTATATCATTGACAACGTTAAACGCTTCTCTCGCGGCCAGTTTTCCTTTGTCTTCGTCTTCATAATTAAAAACAACATTATACACTCCTTTTTGTCCTTTAACTCCTCTTGTTCTTCCCCAACCTGTATCCATTCCGGCAAGTGTTTGTAATTCTAAGGCTACGTGCTCTATAATATGCCCCATCCAAGTTCCTTCTTTAACCCTACTTAGAAAACCACCTATTTTTCCTACAGAACATCTATGACTTTTTAATGATGGTAAATGTTCTTTTATTCTTTCGTAAAAACCTTCTATTTTATTTGACGGTCTACTTTCATAAACGCCCAAATCTAAAATCATATGAATAAGTTTATCTTTGGACTCACTCCATTTGTTTTTTCCATTAATAACCTTGATTGATTTTATTTTCATAAAGTTTCCTTTTGATTCTTCCATCAATACTTTTTTTATGTTTTCTTGTAAATCCATATCATTTATAAATCTTTAATATATCCTGTTATGCCATTTTCTTTCAGAAATCTTTTAGACAACTCACGCACTCTGTCATTAATTTTCAATGGCACATCGTCATAATTAAAATTTTCATTAGGGAACTTACTTTTTAACCAACCAATAAATACTTTTTGTAAAATTTCATTTCTGTCTTTGTAATCTGTATCGTATTCCCAATAGTAAAAAGGACCTTGACGTTTATCATATTGCTCTTTTTCTTTTTGGGTTAGATTATTTTCTACATATTTTTCAATGAAATTAGAAAAACCGGCCCATTCATTATTCCAAAATAAATTATTGTTACCACTAATTAAATCTTTTTTAATTGCTGTTGAGCAGAACTGGCTTTCGGAGTTCTGTTGAGTTCTGGATTTTTCGCAAACAAACAACCAACTATTTAGTTCTTTAGATTCTTCTTCGTCTGACAAAGATGAGAATTGACTTTCTTCACCTTCATCTTCTATCTTTTTTACCTTTAATAGTGAAGTAAATGGATTTTTATAGGATTCCGTACCTTCAATATAATATGAATTTTTGTATCTATTTTCATAGTATTTGTATATCTTTTGTTCTAGCAAACTGTTAACATCAACCTCATTATCAGTAGTTTCCACCTCATTATTACCATTTTGTGTTGTTCCTTGGTAATTGAAATTGTCATCGGTACCACCATTTTTGATGTGTTCTGAGTATTCTTGCATTTTGTTTTTTTCGTCTGAAGTTAGTTCTTCACCACGATTCATTTTATCTAATAGGTCATCGATATTTTCTTTTATGATGCCCATCATTGATTTCATCCTTAATATTTGTTCTTGTAGATTCATAAATCTGATTGTTGAATTATTTTGATTTTTATTGGTAAATTTGCAGCAATTGACGCATATAATCTTGTTCTACCACCTATTACATAATAACTGTCGTCAATGTACAAAACCAACGGGTTTTCATAATCACCACTAATAATCCTGTCAAAATTCATTATTGGGTCATACCCTCTTTGTCTTTTTTCACTTTTATCCCTACGCATCATATAATCACGGTATTCTTTTCTCGGATTTTCTGTTGAGGAAATTTCATACATTTTTTTCATCAAACCTTCATCTGATTTTTTATTTTCCAAATTATAGAAATTTTTAATTTGTGGATATGTTACTTCTATCGTAGGTAAGTTGTCTATAATTCGTGTCAATTTTTCAACAGAGTCTTCATCGTATGAATATCCTTTATTATTCATTAAATTTCTGATTGTAGGTTCTTCTTGACCAACAAGTTCCCACGCCTCTTCTGATGATGATTCAACTAATAATCCCATCATTGATTTCATCCTTAATATTTGTTCTTGTAGGTTCATTACTTTGTATAGGCGGTTATAACATTAATTGCGTTTTTCATTATTCTACTACCAGCAAGTTCCCACATTTCATCTAAAACCTCATCATTACCTTCTTTAACTTTTTGACGTATCATTTTGTTAAGTTTCATCATCGTATCTTTGTTGTGTTCTAATCCCTCTTTATCAATTATTCTATGTGAAATTATAGGTATAATTGTTTTAACGTCCTCCATTGCTTGGTTAAATTCTTCTTCAGAAGGTTTACGGTGTTCTTCATTAAGGAGACCCATCATTGATTGTATTCTTGATATTTGTTCTTGTAGGTTCATTTAATTTTATTATGTTTTGTTTTAATTCTATCATAATATAGTTTGAGTAACGGTTTTCTTATTTGTTCAAAATAGAAATTGTCATCATCAAAATAAATTCTGCTATCGTCGTTGAAATGGTCTTGTTCTATCAATGTTATCATACCATCGATTACGTTTTTTGCAAAAGCCTCAAACTCTATGGTGGTATCGTGATTTGAGAACCATCTGAAATTATCGTCCAAAGAGAACTTAAATGCTTTTTCAATATCTTTAATCGGAACTCTCCTTCTGATTATAGATGGAATTTGTGTTTCCTCTTTCAATATTCTTATTATGGATTCCTTCAGGTTCATCTAAATAAATATTCTATTTTTGACAATTGGCACAAAAAAACCCTCACTTGTGATGAGGGTTTAGTTCATTTGGATAATTCTTTTTTTAATTTTGATAACACTTCGTTGTTTTTATCAATTCTTTTTGTGTTTTTCAAAATATTCATTCGATTACCCTTCGGTTTGAGTGATTTTTTTGATTTTCCCATAATATGATAAATATCATATTTCTAATATTTTCCACTCACCATTAAAATCCTCAACCAAGCAAGTCGAATTCTCACAAAAATCACCTGAGTTCATATAATCATCTCCTATTTTTGGATGATGAATGTGACCACAGATGGCGACATCATATCCTTCAGTTCTTGCTAAATTAACTGCGTTTTTTTCAAAATTGTCCAAAAAGTTTATCGCTCCCTTCACACTTTTTTTTACAATGTTCGCCAAAGAATGATATGGTAATTTAAACCATCTTCTTATCTTATTATATAACGTGTTTAATCTTATTATAAAATCGTAAGAGTGACCACCAATAACCGCTAACCACCTCGCCTTTAATACTACGAAATCTAAAACATCACCGTGAAAAATGTAATAGAATCTACCATCCAATCCAACTAATGTATGTTTTTCCCTTATTTTGATTTTATTGAAACTCATTGGTAGAAAATCGGTCAGAAAATCATCGTGATTACCTCTTATCCAAATTACTTCAGTATCATTTTTAGATTTCTTAATAATCTTTTTTACTATTTTGGTACATTTCTTATCCCAATTAGGATTCTTCTTCATTGCCCAACCATCAATAATATCACCATTCAAAATTAAAGTTTCTGATTCATTCTCACTTAAAAACTTCAATATCTTATCTGTCTGAGATTGTCTGGCACCCAAATGTAAATCACTCATTATAATTGTTTTCCACATCATACCCAATAACTGTGGTCTTTTTTGAAATAATCCAAATTATTTCTGTTTATATATGATTTACAAACTAATTTCAACATATACCAAACAGATTTTTTTTCATATCTTCTTGGTGTAGTGAACGCAGTTATGTTTGCTATTTCAAACCTGTCGGGTTTAATTTTCCTTGAGAGTAGGTAATCTTCCGCAACTAAAACATCTTCATTAAATTTTCCAATCTCTTTGAATTTATCCATTGGTAACATCATAAATCCACCTAACGCAAATGGTGAAAATTCAGATATATATTTTTGAAGGAATGAAAAACTTTTGAATTTGGAGTTATGTTTTCTATTATCGGATTCAAACTTAATTGTTACAAGTTCCTTATTTTTATCGGTAATTAAATTCAAAGTGTCAATCAGAGTACTTGAATTCATTAAGAATATATCTGAATCTAAAAATAAAACAAAGGGTGTTATCACAAGAGATGCTCCGTTATTTCTAGCAACCGATGGATAACCCCCTCTTACAATTAATAATTTAAATTTGTCGTTATTTCTTTTTGATAATAGTTCGACTGTATTATCTGTGGACGAATCAGCAACGATTACATCTACATTTTCAATCCCTTCTTGATAGTTTAATAAATCTAATGTTTTGGATATTGTCTCAGATTCATTCTTACAAGGTATTACGATACTCAATTTTTTTTGAAGTTCCATAAACATAACTATTACCCAACACAGGTTAAGAGTTAACACTATATTAATTTAATGTTATGGAATATATTTTAAATCCAATAACCGTGTTTTTGGTGTTGTTTGTTTTTTAACTCAAATGTACCATTTGAAATAACAATTTTCTTGTCTTGGAATTTGATTTCAAACTTACCGTCTTTGATTTTTAATTTAATCTGTTCTCCGTTTTCGTTATCAATCACCAATCTTCTTTTTGGGTTTGTAATGATTACATCATTTTTGTCGTTTGTCGTAATTTGTAGTTCGTTTTCCATATCCTATATTTTAATGTGTTAAAACTATAATAAAAATTGAGTCAAATATCAATTAAGAAATCATCTTTTTTGACTGTTTATCTCGGTGAAACTTGATGGCAAATCTGTGTACTTCCTCTTGAACTTTTGACAACAAAACAAAGTTTGGATTTGACATAATACCAAATGATTTACCATCTCTTGTATGGACCTGTGATGACTTGTGGTTACCGTCTTTGGAGATAGAAATCAAATCAATCTTATCGTGTAGTTTAAGAGCATCGAATACTTTGATGGCAACATTCAACTGACCTTTACCTCCATCGATAAGAACAAGGTGGGGTAACTGTGTTTTTTCTTTCAACATACGAGAAAATCTACGAGTAAGTACTTCTTCAAATGAAGCGTAGTCATTGATACCTTCAAATGATTTGATGATATACTTTCTGTAGTCATTCTTGGTTGGTTTATCATTTACATAACGAACCGATGCCGCAACATTTGAGTCACCCTGATGGTGTGAATTGTCGAATGCTTCAATGATAAGTGGTAATCTATCAAGGTTTAGTTCTCGTTTGATTTCAAACGCTTTCTTGTTGTATTTTCTCAATCGAACAATCTCCAACTTCTGTTCAAGTTCTTCAACAACTTTTAGTTTGTGAAGTTGTGCTTGAGCAAATTCAAACTCCAATTTACCTGAATGGTATTTCATAATTCGTTTGATATCTGATTTCACTTTCTCAAAGTTCAATTCAAATATTCTTTTGACTTGCTCAATACGGTTCAGATATTGAAACGTAGTGGTAAGACCCAAACAAGGTGCGAGACATCTTTTCATCTGATACTCCAAACACGCTTTGAACTTTTGACTCTCGATATTCTCATCTGTCAATTCATAAGAACAACTACGTAATTCAAAAGCGTCGTGAATAAGGTCATAGATTTCATAACAGATAAGACCGTTGGTAAAGTCCAAACTTGGTCTATCATCATCTTTGTTTCTGACAACCTCCAACTTTGGATATGGTTCTTCACTGAAACAAATGGACCACTTGCGTGATTTATCGTCCTTACCTTTGATGTTGAACTTCGGTTTATATAATTTGATAAGTTCTTCCTCCATCAAAAGAGCCTCGGACTCTGACGATGTGATTAAAAAATCCACATCTCTCGCACTTTCAACCAACTGTTTGGTTTTGAAATCTGAGTGTTTCTTTTGAAAATAAGACGATACTCTTTTTGGTAAGTATTTTGACATACCAACATAGATAACCTGTTCCTTATCATCTTTGAATAAGTAACAACCCGCGAATTTTGGTATGTTCTTTAACTTCTCCGAAATCATTTTCTGATATCTAAAATGGTTTTGAAAATTGTATCACAAGCAACTGTAAGTTTTGATTTGTTAAAACCAAAGGGAACCTCAACGGTAAATGTCCTTACCATAAGACGACCAGTCCCATTACACTTATCACAATTTACTTCATCGGCAAAGTTTTGACGGTCCTTAATAACGTTAAATCCTTGACCTTTACAACTTGAACAAATCTTGATTTCCATAGTTTTATTTTTTACAAACCTACGGAAAATTTGTTAATCCAACAAATTTTTTATGTTTTTTTTCAGGTTATTGTATTTCTGAATCCAATTCAATTGTTCTTCCATAGATTGTTTCAGTGTCATAGTTTCACCATAATGTAAACGACATATCACATTCCAAACTTCAGGAGATAAATTGAATTTCTTAAGGTGTTTTTTCCAATTTGGGTTAATATCCAATTCATCAAACCAAGTATCTTCGTTTTTACCGTCCATATAATCGGGGTCCCACTCATCAACATTCTCATGAGCACCATCAGGACCAATTTGGAAGTCATCACTTACGTATGGTGGTTTAGCATCGAGCACTTCATCGTGTTTTTCCTTGGCTGATTTTAAGGCTTCGTTTGGTTCTGGAGATTCATCTTCCTCCTTCTCACAAAGATAATAAGAGAATCCTTTGCTATCGTAATCACCATACTCTTTGTTATCGGTTAACTCCTTACCATCATATGTAAAATCTGTAATTATTTCAATATTATCACATAAATCAAGTATAATGGGTTTTAGTTTTCCAATGTCAAAATCACCCTCAATATCAATTTCATAATTAAAGATATTACCCTTAACTTGGTCACTAATGATTAGGTAATTATCGTCATAATAAATTGATATATAATCATAATCATCAAAATAGTATTCTATGAGTTCTAATGTTTTATTGCTATCAACATACCTAACCTTTATAATATAGTTTTCAGAATCATTATAAAAACCTGTGTGGACTAAATCAGTGTCAAACACATCATCAATTGATAGGATATCGGCAACATCGTCAATTGAGTCGGCATTCGTTTCAATTAAATCATTTCTTTGCTCCTCAGTTATCTTATGGACATAACAATCCACACCGCGACCTGTTATTTCTATCTTATATTTCATAGTAGCAAATATAAAATAACTATTCTACAGTTTCAATACTCAATCTGTATTTCTTGTTATCTAAACCCATACCTGAAAACAATAATCTATGGATTGGAACATATAACATTTCAGTTGTGATATAATCATCACAATATCTATATTCTTCGTCAGGAACTTCGTCCAAATCTCCGTATTGTTGGATTAGATTTTCGTAGTATTCTTTTTCGAAGGATGCTAATTTTCTATTGTCAAAATAAAAAGTAATAAATATAAAAATTCGCATACCATTATCATCCATAGTTAGTTCGTAACTATCAAATAAATCTGTTTTACTCATTATTGACTTGTCGATAAGTTTTTTTACTAAATCAACATTAATTCCATATTTAATCATACTACTATTTTAATTTTAAATGACATATGTCCTTCATGGACACCACTCCAGTTAAACAATTTTTTTATCGTATCATACAATCCATCTATCTCATCCACATCCAAAAAAATCCTAATATCATAATGTGATGTCGAATTTTCATCAAGATAATAACTTATAATGTCTTCATACTTTCCTTTCCAATAATCGTTTTCCGCCTCTTTATAAAGTTTTTTATACTCTTTTAGTAAATCATCTCTTTTTATTGAAACGTAAGCGACATAATAATCTATCCCATCACTGTAATATATCTGAATGTTTTCTATTAAAGGAGTTATGAGATTTTTCTTGTCGACTATTTTTTGTATTATTTCCGCGATACGATGTTCTGATTTCATTATATAAAAAAGGTCTGTGTTGATAAATACCACACAGACCTGAAAATTTAGTTTAATTTGTTAAATTGGTTCATCGTCAAAATCTAAGTCGGCCCCCATATAAAATTGTTCGGCTTTGTCAACGACGTATTTTTCAAGTTTTTCCGCTGCCGACAAATACGCTTTACGTAATTTGTGGAACTCTTGGTCGTCTATTTCTTTGAAACTTGAATAGTGTTTGAAGCAGTAGTGGAATCCTTCTTGGTTCATTCTACTTCTTAAATCGGCGAAATCTTCTAGTAGTGGCATATCTTTTTTTGTCACAAATTTAGGTGATATTTGTGAAATAGGGAATTATTTTTTACGTTTTTTTCGACCTTGACAGTGCGCTTTTTGTGAGAACCCTTTTGGATTGTTGCAGTTAATACTACTTTTATATTTTTCTGACCACTTCTCATCTAAGAATTCTTTTTTTGAGTTGTCATAATTACACATATGACATAAGTACGGTTCCTTATCATCTTTCTTCATGTCCCAAGAATGGTCACACTTTTCACAATTTACTTTTTCACCAATCGCTTCAGATATGATGTTGGTTTTAAGAGTATTCAGAAGATTTAACATAGAGTACTTTAAATATAAATATACCGCTAAAGGTTATATTTCTTTCTCATGTAGTCAAAATATAAGTTAGCACCTTTATATATGAGGTAAAAACTCATACAAGTCGCTCCAAAGATTATCAACTCAGCAAAGTTTGACAATACAAAATATATAGCGAACACTATTATGAATACGGCAAACCAAAAGGATTTACTTATGATTGAACCTAAAAATCTTCCGAACTGATTGAATATTTCCATGACGAGTTATTTGATTCACAAAGTTAGTAAAACATTTGACTCTACCAAAAATTATTTTATAGATTTTTAAACTCCATTTTTATTAAATGTTAATGCTACATCTATGTCATATAAACTATCAGGTAAAAATTTGTATAATCTTGTCAATAAATGGTCATATATCCCCGAATCAACACTCCAATTTATATCGTCTTTCATTGGGTTTATGTTTGTATCTACCTGTTCTATTTCATCCTCATCAAACCAATTCTGAACTATTTTAACGACTCTTACCTTTACAGTACCATAAAATTTGACACCGGATTTAATTCTATTTAAATTACCGTATGGACCATGTGCATGAACACTATTATGTTTATCAATAAATTCTTCATCAATCTCGTCAATACTTGTTTCTGTATCATACTTAAAAGTAATTTTAACCAATATATCATTACCCATCGCGTCCATATCTTCAACCTCTATTCTATTGGACATATTGATTAACTTTTCAATTATCTTCTCCGCCTTCAAGGACTTTTCTGTGTTTGCCATAACAATTATAAATATATGAATTTTTGTTTGATTTTTCGATAGTTGATTTTTATATTTAAACAACACATCAAATAAAACATTTTAAAAATGCACCCTATCGTACATTCAAAGTCATCCGCAAAACAATTTGGAGGGACTCCTGAAGATTACATCAAAATCCACGAATGGTTTGATGAAACAAAGGCTTGGTATGGAAATTCTATTCATAGAGTTTTTCGTCATCATAGTGAAGGTATATTTGAATGTGAAAAGATTTTTGGTTCTCACTTTACAAACTCTGATGGTAAGATTGTTTACACAAGATACATTGGTGAGCAGCATGTAAAGGAAGATTGTAATAACTTCATTCCATCGGCAAAGGATTGGATAGTTGCTTTAGAGAAAAACGAGAGACCAATTTGGATGATGAAAACTATGAAAATCAAATTGGAGGATTAAACATATTTATAATTAAAAATTTATGGAATTTATTTTAGATGACGAACAAAAAAAACTTGCTAAAAGAGCATCACTTCTTGCAAAATCATATAAACCAAAAAGACCTGAAATTAATTTAAGATTTCAAGTTGAGCAAGGTGGTGGATTGGAGCCTGACTGGAATGGAAGTGCTTGTAATATAGATACTGAATTGGGAGAAAAGGATATTGATTACGACCAATTTTATGATTTAATTTTTGAATTTGTGGAGGATAATATGGACGCATTCTTTGAACCATTTAATCAACAAGATGATGATGATTCTTGGGGGTCAATTTGGTGTGAATTTAACTATGAGACAAAAACATTAAATTTTGGACACGATGTTAGTTATTATGAATCATCTTTTAGTGTAGAGGAAGGTAAAGTTAAAGAAGACCTCGCTCAAAGATTAATTAACGTAAAAAATGATTCAGAGGATTTACAAGGAAATGTTATCTCTATGTCTTTTGATGGTGGAGGAGATAGTGGTAGTATTGAGGGTGGTGAAAATGAATTAGGAGAATCTATTGATATTCCAGCGTCTTTTGAGGATTTTGGTTATAATATTTTAGAGAAAAACTTTGGTGGTTGGGAAAATAACGAAGGTGGTAATGGTAATGTTCTACTAAACTTTACTGAACCTGGTGAAGTTCATTGGGCAATTGAGATGAATATGATTGGTGAAGAAGGATTCTCGGGCACTTATGACTTTGAGGTCAAGTTGGATTTTTAATCACAACTATATATAAAAACAAAACCCCTCTTATTAGGAGGGGTTTTTTATTATTTAAGGTTCTCTAATTTGTAAACCGTGGTCTCAATTAGTTCAATCGCCGTGTCGATTTGATTTTGTATATAACTTTCTTTGATTGGTTGGCGAATATTTTCAATATCTTCACCCAATTGTTTTAGAAAATTAATAACTTCTTCGGGTGTTGAGTAATCTCTCACTTCAAACAACTTGTATCCTTTTTGAATACCGTATTTACCTTGATAAGATTCGACAATACCATCTACGATATCAGGAATACCGTCGTAGTATTCGTTAAGTGCAATATGCTCAGAATAAGATTGACTTTGCCAGTGATAAACTTGTGTTTGTTCTACTGAGAATCTTAATTTTGATACCATTTCAACAATAGGTGAGGTTCCGCCCAACATTTCTTGTTCCATAAGACCTCTTTTTTTCATTTCGGCCTCAACCATTTTTTTTAAATTTCTATTTTCCATTTTTAATTAAATAAAGCAATCGTTAATAAAGCCATAAGTCCAACCATACTCAAAATTACCACCATAAAGTAAAGAAGTAGAACGAAACCTAATAACTTGTCTAAACTTAAATATAAAATTAACTTGATTTTATCTGTCTTGGTGGGTTCTAAAATTGATTTACATTCATCGATTTTTTTATTTAACTTGTGGTTTAGTAATAAAAAAATGAAGAAAAGTAAAATTAATCCGAATAACCAAAGTAATTTAAACATATTAAGTTTATTACTATAAATATTCGGATTAGTTATAATATCGCTTACTGTTTCAATAATTGATATGCTCTCATCAATCTTGTCATACCAATACCCGCACCAAATCTGCTAAAGAACTTGTTAGATAAAAATTCTTCCAATTCTTTTTCAACTCTTTCTTTACCGAATAGTTCAAATAGTTTACCAGCATATTCCCCATCAGAGATTTCATAAAACATTTTTCTCATCATAGTAGGGTCTGAACTTCTAACCGCACTTCCGATTGTTTCCATACCAAAAAGAATCACATCAATCTTCTCAAATGTTTCACCATCCTCTGATTTCATATTGAAAAAAGGTGATGTTCTTTTAGGGAACTTCTGTAATGAAACTGATGTTCCCAAATTACTCCACATTTTTGTTTCGTGTTCTGCCTCAACAATGTCTGTACTGTATTTTCTACACATATCTTCATATGTAACTTCAAGTGGTGTTCTGAATCCCAGGTATTCAAGTAACTCTTTTTCTACTTGTTTTAATTCTTCAAATCCCCCTTTTGATTCAAATTCGAACATAGGGAACACTTTATTGTGTCTTCCGGGGATTGGGTTCTTCTCATCTCTATAAGATGTTGTAATACAAAATACACCATCCCAATCAGGATTTTTAAGTAGTACTTCTTCTAATACCATTTGACCTGTTTGAATCATAGGCCATTCTTGTCCGTCAAATACATATTTGACAATTGACTGTGGGTTTTCACAAGCCGCTAAGATTGATAAGTTTGATTGTGTTGGGACTTCAACATATCCCCTTTTCAGAAAGAAAAATCTTAATTTCTGAATTAATTCGTTGTAGATTAGAATGTCTTCCATTTTTTTATTTATTGTTTATTTATGGGCAAAAAAAATCCCTCAATAGGAGAGGGACTCGTTATAAGTTAAGTTTTATGTTTTTATTTAGTTTCATGATTTGATTAATCTTATGAAACATAATTCGATTGTAAAGTATTAAGTGATATCATTAATTCCACCATCCAAATATTCAGTATCATGATGTTCTGAATCGTACGGTACATAGTTTTCTACTTCAATATAATCATCACCATCATATCTAAAAAAATTATTTACTATTCTTTTTTGTTTTGAAAAAGAATCAACTTCAACCTTATAGTAGTGGTTTACCACTTCGGACACGGTTTTATAATAATCAACCTCAAGTGTTTTTAATTCAGGTAAAATAAGATTTTCAATAGTTATTGTATTATCGTGAAAATTATCTTCGTTAAGTTGTATCACTTCATAAATAAAACTTACGTCCAAATTTAATTCTGTTCTAACCCCTATTTTTTTTATTGCTACATTTAATTCATCTAAATCAAATGTATTGTCTTTTTCTTGTTGATACACCAATTTTGAAATCATTATGACTGTCTTTGGTGATAATTTGTGTATTTCTAAACTTCCCATATTAATAAATATACTATCTTAATTTTGACGTTTTTATCGAATAATTTTATTTATTCCTCCATCTAAATATTCAGTATCACCCCAATCTTTATCATACTCTTGTAAATCGTCAGTATCTATAAAATCATCACCTTCATCATAATTGAAGAAATTTTGTAAAATTCCTTTCTTTTTTGAAAAAGATTCAACTTCAGTTCTGTAGTAATATGTTACCGTTTCTGAAAATGTTTTATAATATTCAATGTTAACACTTTGTTTTTCGGGTAATATTAGATTTTCAGGTGATATGGTATTATTTTCGAACCTTTCATTATTATCACGTATAACTTCATAGATGAAACTGACATCCAGATTCAAATCGGTGCTAATTCCAAGTTTTCTAATTGATTTATTTACATCGTCCAAATCAATTATTGCATTTTGGTGGTCAGCATAAACCAATTTAGTAATAACTATTATTGTTCTCGGTGATAATTCGTGAATTATTGTATTTCCCATATTAATAAATATGCTATCTACCTCCTTTTACACCAAAATTTGTTCTTGGTTGCGTTAATTGTCTTGATGGTTGTCGTGATGGAGAACTGATTCTCGGAGTTTGATTATACGAAGGTCGGTTACTTGGTTGATAGTTTGATTTTGGTGTTTCGTAATTTGGTCTACTCTGATATGTTCTTTCTTGTCTTTGATAAGTTGGTCTTTCAGGTTGTGTAACTTGAATTCTTTGTTCAACTTTCTTAGGTTGTTCATAGGTTCTTGTTTCAGTATTACGACTTGGTGTGTTGTACTTTGAATCATTATAGTTTCTCAAATCTTGTTTTGGTCTTTCATTGTTTACCTGATTTACCTCCAAAGGTTTTTTTGGTGAGTTATCTGAACTATAATTGGTGTGTTGAGGTTTTTGAGAAGTATAGTTTGTTTTGTTATTAACCGACTTATTAAAACCAATTTGTGATTGGTTTAATCCTTTTTTCCAATTGTTGTTGGTTTGTACATAAAAAGGACTATTGCAACCTGGATTGAAATTATTAAATCCGTAATATGGTTGATAAGAATATGGGTTAAAAGTGTAAGGGTGATATAAATTATTATAATACCCCCAATTATTTAGATAATACGGATAATAGGTGAATGGATTATAGTTCCAACTATTCCATCCCCAATAATTAACTGATGGATACATCCAATAATTAAATCTTACAATAGGTCTCCAATGATAATAAGAGTAATAAGAGGAGAATGTAAATGTCGGAACGTAATTGAAGTATGTTACAGGTTCATTGTAGAATTGGTTATCAACAATAATTTGTTCTGACACGGATGTATATTGGTAAGGTGATTGTCCTGTTGCTTTATAGAACGAGCAAGATGACAATGAAATAATCAGCAGAAGATAAAATATAGTTTTCATTTTGTAATTTTTTCTTCTATTTTATACAATTTATATTCCAAATTTTTCAATTTATTAAAAATTGCGGCACTTATACAAATTGATGCAATACTAATTAGTGACGATAAAACCAATGATATCATCATTAAGTTTTTCCATTTTATTAATTTTTGTGTTGTTGTCTTCATCTCAGTTCTTTCGGTATAAAAATCCATATATCTTGTTCTAATTCTCCTGATAAAATTTGTGTATGAAATAAATCCGCAATTTCCCTTCTTAGGAATTTAAAATTTGTTTTTGTTTTCTTTTCGAACTCATAAAGGGGAACCTTATATTGGTCCTTTGGTAGCGAGTTTGGGTCGTCGATTAATTTTAATATGTTATGGTTTATGTATATATGCACATAATAAACATCTCCGTGACCAACATTTGAATAATGATATGGAACATCAATCTTTGATATCCAATCGTATTTTAGTTTTAAAATAACGTTTAACAATTTATCTAAATGTGTGTAACCCATAATTTATTATATAAATATCTATGAGTTACTTTAATTTAGATATCTATACTCCGTCAATTACATAACACTCTGTCATTTCTTTTGTGTATAATTCGGTACCGTCGTGAACATAAACGTATCCATCAATGATATCCGTTCCCAAAAATTGACCAATCTCTTGATTGTCGTTGTCGTAAAGTGTTATCCCTATCGGGTTATTTGAATAATTTGCAATGTAACTGTAAAGGGGAATTGAATCCATAAAGGTGTTTTTAATATTTATTGACTTAGTAAGTGTGTTAAAATGATAATCTGAATGATTACAACTACAACGCCGATACTTGTCCGTAATAACTCCATTCTATTTTTATATTTTGATAATTTATCTTCCAAATTGTTTTTCATTTCTGACTTTGATTAGGTTGATTATTTATATATATCTCGGGTAATCCTTTTTTCATTTTCTTTTTAATGGTTCTTTTTTGAATGTGTAACCTGTTATGTCGGTATATTTTAATAACTCTTTATCTCCTTCTATGGTTATTTCTCCGTCAGAAATCTTTATCAATGCAATATTAAATCCTAAAGATTTTAACAAATAACGACCTAATTTAAATCGCCATGATTTGGTTGGGTTGGTATTCATAAATGGTAACATGTTATTGGTTTCTTTTTAAAAATTCTTCAACTTCCTCTCTTGTTACATTAACAGATTTTGGTCCGAGTTCTTCTGTAAATTTATCATGAAGTTCAATTGGGATTGGCATACTTGATAATTTTAAATTAACCAGCCCTTCTTTTGAGTTTTTTTCATCTTTTTCAAAAAAGTAAGCCGTCATATGTGTTTGTTTTTCAGGATTTATCCCTACTAAATCAGTTTTTTCGGTTTTATTTCCCGTTTGAATTTCTTCAAAAAACCCTCTAACCAAAAGTCCTTTTTCACCTTTGACTTGATAATTTTCAGGGTTATCTAAAATTTTATCAAGTGTTTCGTGTAATTGTTTTCTTATAATTTTTTCTCCGTTTTTTTCGGCGTCTTCAATCATAGATGGACTACCTAACCCATAAATGTATTGGTCTTGTAAGGCTTCAGGTGAAAATTCCAATACAATTTTCATTTTTGGTTCAAATGTCGTTGGGTCATACATAGTTGGTGTGATGCAAGCGCCATCTAAAACGGGTGTGTGCATCATCTTGGGGTCAAACATTTGGGGTGTTAAAGATAATGACAACAAATAACATTTACCTTTAAATTTTTGACCGTCCTTGTGTTTATATGTAACATTATGAACGGTTTTACCATCTTCTAATTTGGTTACAGGATATTTCATAATGATTAATTCTTCACATTCTGAGAATTCCTCTGTTTGTAAAATTCTTTCTTTATATTGTTCCAAATCTTCACCATATAGGTATTCAAATGATGATGTAATTTCTGCTACTAATTCTTGTAATTTCATAATTTTTAAATTGTTTCGCATAATTTATTTTCAATCCAATTCTCACGAAATTGATTTGTTTTGTCGGTTAGTTCTTGACTTTCTTCAGGTGTAAGAATTTTAATAATTCTCCTTGGTGAACCATCAGGACGCTCTAATAATTGTGGGGCAATAATCCCTTGATTATACAACCAACTTGCTAATTTGAATTGTAGTTTTACTAATAATGTTTTCATAATTTAATCTAATTTATTTAGGTTTATTTTTGTTATACTCATTCTTCAATATCATCCAATCCGTCTTCTAAAGTTACATCCCAATCGGATAAATCTTCCATATCAGGTTCCCAAACTTCGATTAACCACTCATCAAATGTATGATTTGAGGTTGGTAATTCTTTCAAATAGTTTTCGTATTGTGTTTCTAATTTTGCCATATAACAAATATATTATATTATTGTTTAATATTTAATACCCAACGCATTATAGCGTTCATCTGATGTTGAGCGTTTTGCTCACAAATCATTACTTCAATTTGGTGATTTGTTAAGTCAGGCTCATTTTCTATATTACGCATTACGTGTTCAGTATGTTTTAACATCTCATCATACTTTTTTAATATTTCTTCTTCTGTTCTCATAATTTAATGCGTTCCGTTGGTTAAACTTACTCCGTGTTTAAATCCATGTATGAAGTCATTTATTTCTTCTTGTGTCATATTTTCAATAACAAAACCAACCGCAATTCCAATCTCATTTCCAATATCTGAGATGTCTCCCTCATCATATGGAATTGCCGGTAATTTCATATAAATTTCATTCATTGCTTTTTTAAAATCTATTTGTCGTTCCATAGGGTTAGTTAGATAATGGCATTTTTATTGCGGGGTGACTTTGGTAATTCTCTAAAATGATATCGTCCAAAGTATATTCAGAAATATCATTAACAATTCTGTTAGATAACTTTACGGTTGGTAGCGGATATGGTTCTCTCGTTAATTGGTTCTTTATTGGTTCAATATGATTAAGATATAAATGAACATCTCCTAAACTACCTATTAATTCATCGGGAACCATATTAACTTGTTTGGCAATCATCATTAACAATAATCCATAACTGGCGATATTGAAACTCAAACCTAATCCTGTGTCAACGCTGCGTTGGGACCACATTAAAGAGATTGCTCTACGAGGTACTCCTCTTTTATCTAATGTAATATGATGGTCTGGGTATTCACCAATTAAACTATCAAAATGATTATCATACTTCTGTCTTTCTTGAACTGACATTTCTCTTGTATAAACTTGAAATCCATAATGACAAGGAGGAAGTACCATTTGGTCTAATTCACCTACATTATAAGCATTAACCATTAATCGTCTTGAGTCTGGATTTGTTTTAAGGTCGTTGATTAGGTTTGAGATTTGGTCTATTTCTGTTATTTTCCAAGGCCAATTAGTGTTATCATCTAACATCTCTTTTTGAGATTTGGGACCCATATATTTCCAATTTCTCCATTGCTTACCATAAATTGGACCTAATTCACCCCACTTCTTAGCAAACTCATCATCTGTTTTGATTCTATCAATAAACATTTCTCTTGATAGTGGTATTGGCGCACCGCCTGGAGAGTAAGATTTCCACCATTTACAATATTCCTTGTAAGCATCTCCTGTCCATATGTTGCAGTCATTTTCCAATAGATACTCTATTGATGTATCACCTCTTAAAAACCATAGTAATTCAGTCACCATAGTTTTAAACGCCATCTTCTTGGTTGTAAGAAGTGGAAACCCTTCACTCATTTTATGACGGATTTGTCTACCGAATACACTCAAGGTACCAGTTCCTGTTCTATCTTTCTTTTCTACCCCATTATCAAGAATGTCTTGAAGTAGGTCTGTGTATTTTTTATCTAGGTTGTTCATACTAATCTATTGTTTCGTTGTTGTATTAATCATATCTGGTAAATCTTTCCCATTACCTAACTCTAATAATTTAAAATATTTCTCATCGCCAATTATACCATCAACACTCCATTCTGTCTTCACTCCGTTTTCATAAATAGGTATTGAATATGTATCTTCTTTACTCATAACCTTCTATTGTTTTATCGTTGTGTGTTATTGTGATTAGTTTGGTTGGTACCGCTTTATTCAATTCACCTATGTCTTTAAATTTAATTAAATTATCATGTTTAGAGTATTCACCATTATGGAATATTGATGTACGTTCCTCCAAACTCAACTCTCGTTCTTCAATCTTTAATCCCCACTTTTCAGAGAATGTTTTATCGTGCGTACATAAACCAATAAACATTTCTTTATTGGGTTTACGATATGTTGATTTACCATCTGTTCGTGCAACTAAAAGACACATTCCTATTGAATTATTTTTTTCGTATTCCTTCGAATAATTCTCATACGCTTCATCAATAGTCATATCGGCTAACAACGGTTTTATTTTGTTAGTACACTCAGCCACTTTTCCATCAACATCAATTACCGTTGAAGATTCTAACGCCCAAAGAAAATCATGTACAGTGGAATATGTTATTTCTCTCTTAATTTGTTTTAGTCCATCATATAAATGCTCTGCTTGGTCTACATAATCAGATGTTTCTAATATTGCAATTACTTCTTTGATTATTTCTTCTTCATTCATAACTTTCTATTGTTTTATTGTTGTATGTTATTGTGATTAGTTTGGTTGATGTTTGTTTGAATAGATTGGCTATATTTAATTCATCATCATTCAACTCTCGTTCCTCAATCTTTAATCTCCACTTTTCGGAAAACTCTGTATCTATTATACATTCGTTGATGAAAGTTTCATTAGAGTGTAACATTGGTATAACATGTAACCACCCATTAACAAAATATTGGTGAGAATCCGCATATTTTCTATACGCCTTATCCAATAATTCTTGTTGTTCTTTATTCATAACTCTCTATGATGATAGTTTTTTTCACTTTTATAAGTTTTGCCTCGTTTAATCCCATTGGGTAAGGTGAAGCCACTTCACTTGGGTTATCTAAATTAAGATTCCACGCTATTGCTTTAGTTGGGTCGTCATGC
>Ga0181356_1000280_pt1 | contig 21671 bp, 3 predicted proteins | sample Fa13VDMM110SN_FD_130104 | JGI IMG/M metagenome (GOLD analysis project Ga0181356, IMG submission 130104) | Freshwater viral communities from Lake Michigan, USA - Fa13.VD.MM110.S.N | ecosystem: Environmental > Aquatic > Freshwater > Lake | place: USA: Michigan | collected 2013-09-24 | reverse complement strand
TTCTGGATTTTCTACAGAAATAGATTCATTAGAACCTGCTGCTCTACCAATGCCAAGTTTTCCAACTTGAATAGTGTTTGAAGTGGTTGCGCTACGAGTTGTTACACTGTTTAAAGTATCAGTTTCTGTATATGATGTAAGATAACCTTGAGAAGTTACCCAAGATTGTGTAGCAACATTAGCACCACCAATTCGCAGATATCCATTATGATCAAAACCTCCGTGTCCAACTGTTACAAGTGTATTAATATCTGTACCAGCACGATGTTGAATTGTATTACTGGTAGTATCATCAAATACAAGCGAACCTGTAAGACGAATTGCACCCGATACGTTAAACTTATAGCTTGCATGTATATCACCAATACCTACTACACCACGATCATCAGCAAGATATATATTACCATATTCAGAACGAATATGTAATCCTGTTTCATCACCTAAGCCTCTAATATAACCATTTGCTCCATCAGAATAAATAGTAACTCCATCCCAGTTATTTCCTGTGTGTACTCTAAATGATCCGGCTACTTCAACTCTATCTCCAGTAGAAGGTACTACACCAAAACCTACGTTACCATCAAATACAACATTTTTATTAGCATACCATCTAAATGTTGGTGTGTTATATGCTGATCCTAGATAACCATAAGTCATGGTATTATTACTGCCATAACCTCCAATTTGGAAAAGAGATGTAGTATCGTATTCTTGAAAGTTTAATAAGGTTCTCGCCCATCCACCACTAGAGTAATTTGGTTTTCTAAGTACTACATTATCGCCATCAAGAATAGTGCTTGCCCATCCTCCTTGAAAAGTTAAAGCACCAGTCATTGTATCACCGCTGGTATTTACCCAGATGTCTGATACAGATGTTAAATATCCCTGAGACTGAACCCAAGTCTGAGTTGCATAACCTACAGTTGCATGATTACCCCATGAATAGGCTGTATTCCAGTTAGATACATTTGTAGTTGTAAAATCTCCATTGTGCCAGATTCTTCTAGAAGTATTCCAGGTATCATTATTACCAGAACGTAGATAAAAATCTTCAACTGCTGAAGATGCAGGACCGATAATTTGCCATGCAGCATATCCGTCATGCCATCCTTGAATAGTCATTGCTGACCACCAAGTACTATTACCAGATAATCCGGAAATTTGATTTGTAAACTCCCAACTTACACGATAATCATCATAGTCTGTAGGAGTTCTTTGACCACCACGAGTATCTTCAACAATACCTCTAAGTGTAGTTGTAGAAGAACCAGCACTGTTAGCGTAGTTAACACTCTGAGAACCAATATTACTTGTATTAATAGCAGTAGACGCCGGCTGATATCCAGCTGTAGCGTGATTACCCCAGCTGTAAGCAGTATCCCAATTTGATTTATTGTATCCTGTAATGGCATTTGCGCCATTAAAAAAGTTTTGTATTTGTGCGTCTGTGTAGGCATTTGTTATACCATACCCAGCAATTGTAGTTGGTACTGAACTAAGTTGAGTAAACTGAATATTAGGGATATCTCTACCATCTAAGTTTATTCTGCTACCTGGTCCAACTAATTGCCAATAGGTGGTATTTGAAGTTGGTATACTTTCGTTTTCGAATAATGCTTTGTAGATATTTCCATTGTCATAAACAACATCATTAATTAGATATCGAGTACCATCAGCTAATGTATGATTTACAGTCCATTGAGTCGCTGTTATTGCGTGTGCTGGTGTGCCAGATAAGTCAGCATACGCCCCAGAATGAGCAACCGCCGCTAATGAATCTAATCCACTTTGTATATTTGTATTTACATAAGTCTGTGTAGCATAACCATTAAGAGCTGCTACAGTAATGTATCCAGAATCATTAGTGAACATAGATATGTTACCACTAACATTCTGAAGATTTCTACCGTTAGTAATTACTTGTGTTCCACGGATAAAAAGACCTGAGTCTACAAGATCAAACTCAGTACCACCTCTAATAATAAGAGGATATTTGTCATACGCTACACCTTGCCATTCCTGAACCCAGAATACAAATCTATCATTAGTTGTAGCATTGTCTCTAAGTTGAAATACAAAATCAATGCTGTCAGAAGATGGTTGAATTGCATAAATTCTAGCACCATCATTATTTAAGGTCCAGTCAAAACCTTTACCTGTTGTAGGAAATACACCAGCAAGGTCTTGGAAAATTAAGTCAGCGTTGTTACCTAGAGTTACATTACTATTAAAAGTAACAGGGGTACTTGTTACAGCACCCCTTGAAGTTACCGTAGCAAGAGTATCTACTTCTGTAGGAATTAAAGAAGAAAGGTCGACGTTTCCGCTAAATGCATTACCAACGCCCGTAAACTGAAGATCATTACCATGTAGCGCTACTTCTGAAATATAACCATCGTTAGATGTAAGATATCCCTGAGCTTGTACCCAGGCTCTTGTAGCAATAGTGTTTGTATCAATAGCAAGCGTAACATCACCGGTACCTGAATCAGCGCCAGTGTAAGAAGAAATTGTAAGACCTGTTGAAGGTGTTTCTATAATTTTGCGAATAAGCGCTTTACCCGCTGCGGAAATATTAATATCCGAGCGTTCAATGCTGCCATCAGCAATTTGTCTACCTGTTATTTGAGTACTTGCCATCTTTGACCTTAAAATTAACTTTGACTATTCAGTCAGAAGCAATTAGAGCTGTATCTTGTAATCTACAGTGATAAGATCTGACGCAAGTGGTGGGTCATAGATTGTCAAGATATTAGCTCCAGATTCTGAATAATCGTAACCAATGCCCTCAGTCATTCTGATACCGTTAATATAGAGTTTGGTGGAACCAGCTATATAAGGCACTTGTGTTCTAAACACCTGGTTGATACCATTTCGGGTACCGATTATATTATAATCATAATCTGTTTCGTCTACTACACTGGATGCATCAGAATACACTAAACCTGTATGATCAACTTTCAACGTACCAACCCCTAAAGAGCTTAATACAAATTGACCGGTAACCGTATGACTACCTACTTGTAGGTGTCTGGTAGATGTATTTCCGTTTGCCAGAACCTGATCAATATTAATTGTTACAGGCGCTGCGTCAATGTCGTCAAGAATTTGTGTAGAAGTACGATACTTGATTTCTCCAGAACCCGGTTCCACTACGGCAAATCGAGTAGCATTAGCAACCAAATTAGTTATTTGGTCTACTTGCAACTTTCCACGTATAAAAACATCAGATTCAGTTCTTCTTGCCATTACAAGAATATTTTTTAGATTACTACTGCTGTAAATTCTCCTGGAGCAGGTGCGTCTACAAATCGCAATAATGCTTGGTTAGCATTAATTAAAAGCACCTCACACTCAACTTGTTCACCCGGCATTGCTGTAGTATATACTTGTACTACTACATGTTCTTCACCTTTATTATGATCAATAGTAAATGCTACGTTAGCTCCATCACCAATTAAGGCAGTATGCTTAAGAGCAACACTACTTACCGTTTGTACGTGACCGAATGTGTCAAAAGTCAAATTCTGTAATACAGATGTACCAGAATTTGCAGTATTTCCAACGCTAGACGTATCATCATGTTTTACTTCAAGAGTATTAGCAGCATCGTTATAAGTAACAACAATACCAACACCTGCAGAAATAGCTCCCAATGCAGAGTCTTGAATAAACTCTACAGAAACAGGGTTAGTGCTGAGAATATCATAATACTCGGTACCGTTTTCTGTAAGCGTCCATTTATCTGAAGATTCATTCCAAAGAATTTGAACATTTGCTGCAGTACCTCTTTCAACTTCAATACCGGCATTTTCAGTTGGAGCACCTGTAACATTACTATTTAAAAGAATAATGTTATCAGCAATAGTTACAGTTTCAGTATTTATAGTAGTAACTGTACCGTCAACTTGTAAATTTCCAACTACTCGAAGGTTTCCACCAACTTGTGCACTACCGGAAATGTTTGCACCATCATTAACGGTTAAAAGACCATTAATAGTAGCTGCACCATCAGTAGTTAAATTACCTCTTACAGAAGCAGTAGTACCATCATCATCAATGATTGAATCAACTACTTGCTGAGCTGCACCATCCCATTTAACTAGTTTATCTGGTGTAAGTGCATCTGCACCACGAAGTTTAATACTTGGAGTAGATCCCTCACCGCCGCTTCCAATAACGTCAATACCAGTGTCAGAAGAAATACCTTGAACATAATCACCAGTTGTGTCTGTTCCTAAAGCAACACTGTTTGGTTGAACAGTAGCTTGAATTTCTAAACGTCCACTAATGTTGTTGTAAGCAGCAGTACCTGCAACATCACCTACTAACGCAATGGAATTTAGAGACTTCTGAATTTTAGCAAAAGCTGTAAGTACAGTGTCTGTACTACCAATAGCTGTTGCTGTTGCGGGAATGGTTAAGTTTGTGAGAACTCTGTCTAGTACAAGGTCTCTCTGCACACCTGCAGAGTCCATAATTTTTGTAAAGCCGTCTTTAAGGTAGACTTTTTTGAAACCTGCTCCAGGCGCTGTGGGAGTACCCTGAATTTCGGGCAACTGTACTGGAACTAAGAATTTTGATGCCATAATATATAAGATTTAGTTGTAGACAATAGAATATCTTTCAGGAAGTATCTCCTAATAATAATATACCGAATTCCCATGAAACTTCTATAAGAAGTAGCTAACTTTTTAAGGTGTAGGGGGATGGTTTCCCAACCCCCTTTACACCTACCCGTGTTATTGACTCTTTTGCATAATGCTAAGCCGGTAATTAGGATCAAAAAAGTCACGGACATTCTTAATACCTGTTAAGTCTACAAAGTCCTTGCGAACTTTAGGTTCACCTTTTTCATAAAATCCAACACGCCTTTGGTAAGTTCCTCTTCTGAATATACCTGCTATAATTGAATTATCTTCTGGGTCAGGTCGATCTGCACCTGTAAAATCATAAGCATTCATTAATGCAAAAGCTACCAAGTGTTCACCCGCTCTATAGAATTTCAAACCATCATTAACTAAACTTGTAATTTGAGTAAAGTTTCTAGCATACTCATCAAAACTTCCAATTCCTGGCACAGGTGTAAGTGATGCAGTTTCTGCTTTAAGACCCCAAATAAGTCTGATAGCATTTCCTTCAAACATGCCAAGTTCTTCGTCATCATCTTTTTTACGACGTACATAATTTGCAAGAAGAAACGATATACTTACTAACAAAATAGCTGCATAAAATTCTTTACTAGCTTGAGCAGCTTTTCTACTATAAAAAGCATTTACAGGAGAATTTTTTGTAAGTCTTGGACTAAATCCACCAAGAAGAAGGTGCTTACCCATTTCTTTATAAGAGTACAGACTACCAATAGCTGCTAATGCGCGCCAATAACCCATAGCAGCTTCTTCGCCTTCCCAATTAGTACGCAAATTTCCAAGTCTGTTAATAGCTTGTGGGACGAGGTATTTTTTAAAAAAGTACATCATTTTACCTACAAGTGTTTGTTCAATAGCCGGCATATCGCTCTTTGCATAAGCACCTTGTGCTCTACGTGATTCAGAATAAACAATTCTTCTCAGACGTTTTTCATCATCTTTAGTAAAGTTTACATCTGGTCTAATAGTGATTCTTCCATCAGGGGTTTGCGTATATGCTTCATAGGCACTTACCATTATGGTGTCACCGTTATCATCTTTAACTTCTTCTCGAGTAATAGGGTCAATAACAGCAAACTTGTAACTGTTCATTACAGCCAACCACACAGTCATACTTACTTCTGTATTACCTTTATCTTGTAAAGCATACGCCAATTCTTGAATAGAACTAAACTTTTCAGCTAGACGTCTGCCTTTAGAACCTGTTGTAAGATTTAGGTATTTAATGTAATCCTTTTGAGCAGGATTATACATTCTATACATCATAGTCTCTACAGATAGATTACCAAGTTTTCCCCAGTCGCTTAAATACTTTCTGAAAAATCCGTTATATCCGTATATCTGAGACTTTGCCCATCTGTAATCTTGTACACTGTAATGTCCAGAACTATGCGTTGCTAAGAAAGCTTGAATATTACCAGATATAAAGTTTTTAAACTGCATAGTGATATCAAAACCTAAACGACCAAAAGATGCAATTTTTAATACACCGTTTAGTGCTTTCTTCGTTCTTCTGTTTGTGTCTTCTTCATATTGACCAGAGATAAACTTGCGTTTTTCAAACTGAAGCAATTCTTCAAGCTTTGCTAGATCCTGAATACGTTTTTTATCAGTAGCGGTATTAGAGTTTCTAATCTCTAGTTCTCGACGAAAATCACCAACAATATTAACAATGTGTTGAGCTGTTGGTTGCATATCTGACATTGCTTGATTTATATAAGCTTCAAATAACCATTTTGCTCCAGCATTTACAGCATCAACTGTCTGAAGATTTGTGTTATACTGATCATTAAATCTAAATCTAATTGCATCAGGACCCATATCACCATACAAGTTTGTTACCGCATCTTCCTCACTAACACTTACATAAAATAAATTATCTCGCATCTTAGCTATTTCACTATACATTCCACGAGAAAATCCTTTGGCAACAATATTTTCGATAAGAGTTGCTTTAGAGGCAGGTACTTTATAACCTAGGACTTTACCTGTAGTTTTTCTCTGCATATCAAAGAACATCTTCATAAACGCATTATAATAAGCAAATGCCGACTTGTCCTGAGATAATTTGACGTATTTAGAGTTAATGTTATCTGAATTTTCAAATCCGGGTAGTACCTCGATGACACCATTTACAATTCTTAACCCCCTTGGTAATGGTGTACGATCAGCAAGCTCTTGATAATCTTTGTTATAAGCCTCTTCGCTTAATCTTCTGATAGTATACTTACTACTAGGACGTTTTTCCATGTACTGAGGATCGGCAGGTACACGATCATATAGAAATATCTTTGTTGTAGCAAATTGAATATCTTGCTCTAAGATTGAAACATATGGTGAGTAATGATGTTGATTATACCATTTACCAAATACTTTTTCTTCAGCCTGGAACTGAACTTCAGCAAATGCTAAATCAGTACTAGCACTCTCAATCCTAATATTATCACCTGCAGCAATAGCGTCTTCTAATCTCAACCTTGCATTATCCATCAAAGACTTTGCTCTCAAGAGATTATTTTTACGCTCATCACGTTCTTGCTCATAAAACTTATTTAAACGTTGAGTAGAAATATTTCTAAGTTCTGCACTTAAATCTCTCAATCGACTTGCATCCTCTTCAGTAAGAAATCTAAATATATTAAAAGACTTATTAGCTTCTTTTAAACTTTCGATTTGCTGAGTAATCTTATCCAGCTCATTTCTATCTTGCTCAGACAAATATCTTGGGTCAAATTGACCATCTCGCTTGTATGGAGACATTAATTGTCTTCTGCGCTCAAACAAATTGGTAAGTTCAGGATCACCTAAACCTGCAGTAATACTTTCAATTTCACTGTAAATTGATTCTAAAGCCTCATAGTATGCAGTATTTGGTATACTAACAATGTTTTCCTCTTCCCATTTGCGCAGCATTTCTGGATTATTTGCATACTCCAATTTTTTTCTGTTGTAAATACGGTCGAAAAGATTCTGATTTACATCATAAACAAACAAAGTATTAAGAGCATCAATATACTCCTGGTACTGAGAATCTTGTTTAGCTGCGTCATTTCTGAGTTTTTTAATCTCAATGTCAATTTCCCGCATACGATCAAAGTCTTCTTCATCAATAAGTTCCTCATTTCCAAAACCTACACTATCAAGAATAACTTCTCGTTCCATATATAGAAGCTCAAGCTTTTCTTTAATTTCAGGAGAAAGTTTAGACAGATACTCATAGTAAACATCAATATAGGGTAACGACGAGTTTTCTCTCATCCAGTTTGTATGATCACGAGTAATATTTTCTTTCTCACGAATTAGAGATGCTACTTCTAGTTTTAACTTTTCGTATGCTTCTTTATTCTTTTCTTGTGCTGCTTTATCTCTTTCTTTTTTTACTTCATCAATCTTAGTACGAATTGCTTTAAGCTGTTGTCTATAAAGATTAAACTTATTATCGTAAGACTCACTGCTTGGTTTAATATAAGTAGCTACTTGGTATGAGGCAGCTTCTCCATTTTCATTGTAAGACTGAATTGTTCTAATTTCACTTACAAGTGCATTCATTGATTCAACAGATCTTCCTCTTCTGAAATTTTCTAGTAAGGTTTGTAGTTCAGATTGTTGAATATCATTAATAAATGACGTTTGAGCTTCAGCTTGAGAGTCTTTCAAAAAGTTTGTAAATGCAGCAATAGCAAGATCGCTATTACCAGCAGATGATATAAACTGGTCAGGCGACATTCCTAAAAAACTAATGAGTTTTGGATTACTTGCACCAATATAAAGAATACTGTCAGGATCAGTTGTCCCCTCAATTACTTTTTTAATACTTTCTGTATCATAGTTAAATCCAGTTTCATAGATAAGTTTTAATCTTTTTAGCTCAAGTTGTTTAGCTTCAATAGCATATATGACACCTCTCTTATTAGGATCCAGCTTATCCATAACCTCATCATAAGATTCTTTATTTAAAAACTTAAGTGCTTTTAATTTAAGCTTATCTAAACCTTTGAGTGGTGTACCATCAATAAGATTTTGAATTTCTTCTTCTAGTTTTTTAATCTTGGGTTCCAAAGCCATACGCATATCATCACCAACAGCCTCAAAAGTTTTTTCTGAGAATGTAGACTGTATCATTTTTACAAAAAGCGGAACAGCATATTCTCTATAATCAGCTTGCATAATATCAAGCTTGGCAGATAAGTCTTTAACAAGCTGGTACATAAAACCAGTCTTTTGAATCTTACCATCAAATTCAGCTCTATTAATTTGATTTTCAACAAGGCGCATGATTTCACGGGTATTATCCAACATTTTTTTGTAGACTAATACCTTTCTTGATTTTGCTACTTCATCGGTACTAGACAATGCCTCGTTAAAGTTTTTAAGCATGTTATTGATATCAATATCCATTTGTTCAACAACACGTGCAAACTTAAGAGAAGAAGCGATGTCACCTCCTTTATCAATAATGTCTTTAAATGTTTTGAGAGTTTCTATTCTTTTGTTGATAGTATCAACTTCCTGATCATATCCCTCTTTTGACTTTAGATTAGATCTCTCTCCATATAAAGCATCTATATTATCTGAAACAGCTTTTTTAAGTGAGCTAACAAAAAGCTTGTACTGCTCAGCAGTCATATCAAAAGCCATGCGCTCCTCATTTACTTCCTGCTGGTTTTCTTGAGATTCACCAATCTCTACATATTTGGAAACAACTTTTTTAATTTTATCGTATTCCCTAGCACCAATTTCAGAAAATGCAGCACTTCGATTATCTCCTTCAATACTGACCATCCCAGCATATTCATAGAAGTTACCTTCAAACTTTTGAACAGCAAACCCTTGGTATATCTTATTAATATCTGCTTGATATATTAGAGCAATGATTTCCTTTTTACCTACATTAATACCATTTTGTCTTAGCATATACTCGTATGCAAGCAATTGAGCATTCCATGTATCATAAGTAGATCTTTTTTGACCCTGAAATTCTACAGCTGTACCGTTAGTCGAATTAATTTTAATCTTATTATTTGCAAGTTCTTTGTATACCCGGTTAATATTAAAATCAGTTACACCATCTTTTTGAGGTACAACAAGTTGCTTAACCTTTTTAGTTTTGAAGTCTACAATATGAAGTTGTCCGGTAATATCAATTACAACCATATCCAGTCTTCCAAGCATCATTGTACGACCCGTCTCAGAAGTTGATACACTTGCACCAACAGTAAGTTCAGGTAAAATGATATTGCTGGCAGACACATTGGAACCAAGCACATCAATGACTTGTAGTGCCATCTCAAACATTTCTTCATCTTTCAAATTCTGAATCTGGAAAGGATTTTTCTTGCGGTATGATTCAAGGATTGTTTTAAACTTTTCTTCAGATAATATTTCTCTGAGACGTTTGTTTTCTTTTGTAGCTTCCTCTTGAACTTCTTCAAGTATAGCATGCATAAATGTACCGAACTCTTTAAAGTCGGTGTAATCTTGTACTGTTGTAAATTCTGATGAACCGATGAATCCACTAACACTTACAGACTCAAGGGGCTTTCGTCCTTGAGCTTCAGCTTCTAAACTATCACGAAAGAACTTTGCATTCTTTTCAGCATTCTCCATAAGCTTAGTAAGTGTTTCTACTTGCTTAGCATTTTGCTTAACTCTTGGATTTTCTACAACAGCTTTTAATGTTTCAATCTGAGAGTTAATGCGATCAAGTTTATATTGGGTATTACTTCTTCTTAGATTTTCATCGGGTTGACTATTAAATAAATCATTTACCTGTTTAGCTTCGTCCAAGCTGTATGCTATTCCTGATTGATTGTAGTTAATATAAAACTCTACCTCAGCAGTATTTAGCAACACCGCTAAATTTTCAAAACTTAATTTTTCAGGAAGACTCGATATATCAATCACACGATTACCACGACTATTAACTAGATATACAATCTCAGAAATTAGATTTTTAAGCCATCCAAAAAACTGCTCCATCAAACGCATAAATTCAGAAGCAGGGCGCGTAGGATTATTTGCAAACTCTTGTTTTACAGCACGTTGTAACATTTGTGTTACAAACTCTTTATTGATATCTAAAGCGCTATATCCTGTACCGTTTTTATACCTGTTACTTATTTCATTAAAAAACTGAATATCGAGCTTTTTACCAGCTCTTAAAAGCTGATCAAACAAAGGTCTATTTTCTACATACAGTGTATTGACAAATGGGTGCAGTACTTCTTCTATTGCTATTGAAGTATTTGCACGACCATTGACAAGATAAACCGTACTATTTTTAAAGAAACCATTAATTCGATCTACATTAATCCCATGCTCTGATTGAACAAGATCTTCAGGATTAACAAACGAAACTTTTAAACCAGGGAAAACCTCAGACATTCTGTCTAATGTTTTTTGGATAACATCTTGTTGTTCAGACTCTCTTAATTGTTTAGCACGAATTTGAGGAGTCAATACGCCCGTTAGATTAGCTTGCGGGGTACTAAAACTAACTTCAAATAAGTTTTCACCATATGTATAATATGGTTTGTAGAATAAACCTACACCCCTTACATCAGGAGAACTAGTCCATTTTCTCAAACCCTCTAATTGCTTGGGTGTAGCAAGATATCGACCAGGAGATATTTCTCTTAATCTAAATGCTTTTGCAACATTACTATCACGGTTGCTTAATTTATAATCAGTCAGATTATATTGAGCAGATTCAATAACCTCATTTTCAAGAAGCAATTTAATATCGCTCTCGTTGTACTCTAGTCCGTTGTATAAAAATTTACAAGTACTCATAGGATAGCATTAGCATTTAGTTTCTATTTCACCATTGTTTGTTTTGTCTGTCAATTCTTTAGACGCAATGTCTAAGTCAGACACTTGGGGTGTTACGCTTTCAGGTAAGCTCTTATTAGGATCACTTGCATATGAAATAAAATCATTAATCTCTTTTCTAGAAAATCCTGCTAAGCTAATACCATCAATAACTGTTGGTTGATATAATTGATATTCAGCTTGAACACCCAAAACAGCTCCAGCACTTTCGATACTTTGACTCAATAATTCAGACATAGTAGTCATTTCACTTTTCTCAGATGTTCTGAGTTTAGTAAGTACAAATATTTCACCTGAATTCGCATTTTTAATCATTGCTGGAAACTCGTATCTATTTGTAATCATATCCTCCATTCGTACACCAAGAGGAGCAACTTGAGCATTCATCAGATTTCTATTCTCACCTTCATAAGATCTCATATCTAGGGAAATAACATATTTACCAGACCCAAGATCTTTAATGATATTGTCAGAATAAGCAAAACCTTTTTTATTAGCTTTTATAGACTCAACCCCAAATATTTTTTTTGCCATTTCGATATCCTGGATAAATACTGCATTTACAGTAGGTATCTTAGAATTTTTACTTGTGGCAGCAGCGTCAAGCATTTTCACATATAACTGGAACATGACATCTTTAATTTGTCGCTTTCCGTTGAAAAACTGCTCAAATTTACTCTTACTAGATATTGCAGATATAAGTTCTTCTGTATAAGCATTAAGATTCTTATACAAATCAGTATTAATGTATTGTGCAAAATTACTTGCTTTTCTACCCATACCATTTCTAATAATCTCATGGAAGAATAGTTTAACAGCAATCTTTCTGGCACGAGGATCAACGCTCTTTAATAAAGCATTAAAACCGTCAATAATCTCTTCTTTAAGTTCAGGTACAAGTTTAGCTTTTGTATTCATTTGTAAAATGTAGTAAGACCTTGCGGCACCTGCATCTTCTTTTGAACGAATACTGATACTTCTTACAAATGGGTTAGAAGAATACTGGTCATTCAAATATTCTAAATCTTCTTCTAAAGTTGTAAACTTAGATGTATCTGAAACACTGCCAAACCAAAACTCTGGTCTGAACATTTCTTTGAGAGTATTTTTTAAGAACTGATCATCATTATTTATACCAGGATTTTCCGCTTCAACTCTCATTTTATCAAGAATAAGCGTTCCGATAATTACATCCGCCATTTCTTCTTGCTCTTGGAATATATTTCCAAACAGATTACGTAAAGACGTCAATGGATTACTTCTTGACAACATTACTCTAGAAAGCTGGGTATTCATATCCGATACAGCAGCGGCTAATGGATTCCACACAGATTCCCCTTTAAACAGCTCAGAGCTATTCTGGAATATTCCACTGTTATTCTTAAGTCTGCTAATAGATTTACTAAATCTATCAAGCATTGCGGCACTTGGCTTAATTCTCTTAAACAGGTTTACAATTCTACCGGCATCCATAATACCAAAAGATTGTGCGGCTTGTCTAGAGTACATATCAAGAAGAATATACTTCTGCGCTTCTAAGCTCAAAGGTTCACCAGACTTTGCTGTAATGGTATACCCAAGTTCAGCGGGTGTCAAGAGTTTAGCATCCAAACGACTATTATCAATCTGAGTAGGTGGTGTAAACTTAACTGACACATTACCATAAATCAAGTTTCTACGAGATGCGCTAAGTATTTTAGCAGCTGACAAATCCTTTGAGACCTGATCTGTGAGAAGTTTTCTCTTCTGAGTATTTACTTCTTTATAGAACATTTTAGTATATGTTCCATTTATTTCTGAATCTTTTACAGAATCAGCTGCATCAATAATTTCAGGTAACATATTTGTAAACACTGCCATTTCTATGGGTAATCCTAAACCAATCATTGCCAGAGTAACATTTAAGTTCACATCATTAAGTTGCAATAAAGCTGGGATAGGATCTTTTGCACCATCAGCGAACATGCCTAGAGCATTACCTACAAGTTGTATAGAGCGATAAGATTCATTACCACCAAAAGAATCATAGAATTTGCTGTTTCCAGAGTTATCTGTTAAAAACCAAATTCTTTCCTCAGGTTTAAGAACTAGCTTATTAGCGCCAACCAAAGCAAGAAACTTATTAAAATTTGCAGTAATACCAATACCGTCTTTGTTTACAGCATTTAGTCTGTTTACATTTATAACACCGTCAATACTAAAGGCGTTGTATTTTGCAGCTATAGCTTCTGGAGAAAGACCTAATATATTGATTGCCAAGTCTTTAAACATACTTGGGTCTGATCTTTCTTCTGAATACAAGCTGTCGAATACAATCTTATTACTGATGATACCAAGCTTTGCATCCAGGTTTTGATTCTGATAGGTCTCTACCGGTATTTGTGGATTTTCTCTAAATTGTTCAGTAGTGTATGGTAAGCCGTTAGTTGCAAGAACAAGCTGTACAGCATTAATGTAATTATACAATTTAACATATGCTTTCTTATCAAGCTCGCTAAATTGAGACTCTAGTAAATCTGTTCTTCCTTTTGCGGCACGAAGTTTTGTTGAAAGTTCACCCTGAAGTTTCCAATTTGCTTGTTCTTCATTTGCTTCATTGGTGTTTCTTACAGTCATGTATTCTTTGAATACTTCCTCTTGTATATTTTCAGCACCCCACAATTCTGCTAATTCAGGCATGGTAGGAAGACCCATAAGTTGCATTACTCTATCAGTATCTTCATCGTAAGCAATTTCATTATCCTTCCGAGCTTCATAAAACTCCTGCATCAATTCGCGGTGAGCTTTTTTAATCTCATAACGGAATACGCTATTACTTCCAACAGAATTAATGAGTTCTAGAAATTGAGCATCATTTCGACTTACACCATCGTAACCGCTATAGTCACCATATACATGCTTTTTACCAACAGCATCTTCATAAGACGCATATCCATGTGCATACAAAGAGTCAATATCTAAGTCAGAACCTGCAAGTAAGTGTACTAGTTGAGGTGCAATAATTGTATTCTTATAAGAAGCATCAATAAAATCTACTATCTTGAAAGCTATCATTGATCGCTTATCTTCTGTAGGAATACGGGTAGCAAATGCTTTAGTCATTTTATCTTTAAAGAGTTGATACTCTTCAAAAGACTTAAATTCAGGCATTGGTACAATTACTTCTACAAAGTATGTAGTATTTCCTTCAGCATCTACTTCTGTAGATATCCCAGGATATCGTGTACCAAATCTGTCGCTATCTAAATATTGCTCATACTGACCCGCGCTTTCAACCATTTCTTGCTCAACAGAATCAATAACACGACCAGTTTGCTTGTCGTATAATAGTTTATATCCAAACGATGTGGCATGGAAATATTTCCCGCCTTTTACTTTTTCGTCAAATACTTTATTGCTGTAATGACTGAAGAAATAATACTGGAATGTTTTACGTATTACAGGTAGGTTGACATTAAATTTAGGTTTACCATCCTGAGTTTCAAAAAACTTTAGCATATTACTATCAGCCCCCTGATCAACCAAAGCTTCTCTAATTGTATCTACAAGCTCTCCAATATTTATGTTCCCATTCTCATCTCTAAGAGCTTTCAACATAAACTGCAATCGTGAATTTGTAGAACGAGCTAAAGTGGTGTTATATCTAGATAAGATATTTGCAAGTTGTTGTGTCTCAGATGTTACACGCTCACGGTCTTCAGGAGCTGATTCTGCAAGCATTCTATCAATAGTATTCTGAATATCTGCAGGAAGCAAAATCTTAGCTTGAACAGATGCTTTAGATTCATCGGATACTCCGCTAGTTTCAACTTGATTAAACTTAAATCTTGCGTCAACTCGGTAACTACTTCTATTAAGTGAAATGTAATTACCATCTCTTTCATCCATGCTAACAGGCAAGCTTGTAACTTTTTTAGATGCAGTAGTATCCATCAGCATATCTATCTGATGATATTCCATAGCATTTAAAAGATCATGCAGCTTCTGTCTGTGTGGACGAGGTAACCAAAAACCATGAATAGTTGAATACAAATCTTTTATTTGGTTTTGTATTAATTCATGTTCTGTATTACCCGGTTCAATTAATCTGGCTTTTTGACGCAAGTCGTAGATTGTACGATATGCATTTTCTAAAATAGCTTGATCTTGCTCATTTGTTATATTAAGAACACTAACATCATTACGATTAATGATATGCTCAGACTGTTTGAAATAATTTTCACGTCCTGCATGTACAGTTTTAAAAGAGTTAAGAACAATTCTGTTATCCTCTAAGTAAGATATCTCTTTGTTTGTAAGTCTGCGATAGTTAGATTCAATCAAAAGGTTTCTCGCCTTTTCAGGTAATCTACCTGTTTCTTGATAAAAGTCAATACGATGCATCAAAAGAGTAAGAGACTGACCGTCAAATACTTTTTCCTTGCCATTCTCTTCTTTGATAACACCATCTTCACCAACTAAAGCTTGGAACTCTGAACGAATTGTGTCGTCTTCAATATCATCAATACTATCGTATTGTCCAGCAAGAATGTTGTTTCTGTTCAGCAAAAGCATAATGTCGTCAACATGTGCGACATTATACCATCCTCTTTTCATTGTACTACCCGCAGCAAGTAGAGACTTGTTACGTTTAAAATAATCAATGGTGTTTTTAATACCCATTGCTCTGTCACCATCAATAATTTGATTAACAAACAAACCGTTAATCAAATAGTTAAAATAGTAGTCTCTTAAAAATTGCTCATCACCATTAATACCGAGGTCTTTATTACTAAAATAAACAGATTGAAAAGCAGTACCACGTGCACTTCCTTTTGTCTGATTAGCATCTAGGTTATTAATTACACCATTTCTAATCTCTCTAGGTCTTGAACCACCTTTTAAGTTAATTACACCTCTATCATCTCTTTTAATGATATCGTTAAGAACAAGGTTATCTACATACTTTTTAAATGATTCTTCAGCGTATAATGAAAGTTGTTTATCAAGTCTTGATTTCAAATCTGAATCTAGATTTTTGAAATCAATCTTGTCTTCACCGTCTCTTTTTGCTATTTCTATAAGTTCATCTCTTAGTGTTGCTCTTTCAAATTGAACAGTACCTTCTTCAAACTCAGAAACAGATTTACCAGTAACAAAGAAATCATCTAGGTTATTAAATTGATAAGCTCTTAATTTCTTAGACTGCGCCAAAGATGTATCATCGGTAATGATTTCACCTGTAGGTGTCTTCTTAGCATTAAAATTATTAAGATATGTGTTATTACCCTGCTCGTATAAACTATCACGCAAAGATCTGGCAGACCATTCTCTTTGTATACGATTAAATTCTTGCTGTACTGCTACCCGCAGATATTGCACAGGGGTATTCTCGAATGCTACTTTCCCTGCCACAATCTTTGGTGCAAAGTTTATATACATTGCATTTATCAGAAAGTTAGTTTGCGAAGCTTCAAGCTGAGTAAGGTTGCGATTAAATACTGTAACCTCTCCAGTCAAAGAAACTCTTTCATCGTTTGCTGTTAACATCTGATGTTCAGACTTTAATACTGAACGTTGAGAGAAATTCATTAACTCCTGTAAATACTGTGATCTAGCATTTAGACCTTTATAGTTTGCAGATCTAACTCTTTGACCATTGACTGTTTGTTCAAGTCCTGCGTTGACACTTACTGATAGATTTTCAAAAAATGTCTTTAAAGCAAGTCTTCTCTCTACAGTTTTCTTATCTCCTTCAGCGCTATCTTTCAGTGCAGATGCAACAAAGATGTTATCTTCAAACCATGGTTTGAGGTATTCGCTATAGTAAATACTAGATGCCAGAGATTCTTCAAGACCTTTGTTTTTTATTTCCTGAAGCAACAATACAGCAGGAGTGTATTTAACATATCTGTAAACTGGTTTACCTTCTGCATTTGTCACCACAGATGGTAGTTCTTTAGGGTCCATTTTAAGCACATACTTCATAGCTCTACGCAATGAAGCATAAAATCCATCATTACCTGATGTTCTTGAACTACTTAAAATATCAAGTTTTTGTCCCTGGATTGTATTGAAACGTACACCCTTTGACATGTTTTTTGCCATGTCACTGAGATTCTTAAAGAAGTTTTTAGGCAGGTATTCATCACTATGCGCAAAACTTTCAAATGCATAGTAATGTCTAAATACATTCTCCTCTTGTCTTGGAAGTACTCCATTTTCTTTTACATCAATTGATAGCAATGAAAATCTAAGTAGAGATTTAGGAATGTTTATACCCAGAATCTGCATGTTCTTGTATAATGAATCTACTAAAGATTCAATTTTAACCTCTTGGTTAGAAACAATAAGATCTGTTATTCTACCCGTATTTTGATAAATAGAAAGCGCAAGATTAGATAGTGTTTCAGCAGCTTGTTTATATTCTTCTGTCGATGCAGATTTTGTATTAGTAGATTTAAGCTTGGATTCTAATCCATCCATTTTAGATTGAACGTCTGCACGAGTAAGTTTTTCTACCTGCGATGTGCTTGTTTGAGATGAAATAAGCTGATTCTGATCATCATATTCTTCTTTAGTGTTAAGCTTGGTAAGTAATGAATCCATTTCAGCATTGTGGAATGTATCAATTACTTGAGAGTATAGAAGTAAATCTCCACCAATAGGTTCGAAGCTTTCATTAAACCTAATATTCTTTTGAAGAACATTAAATACTGCTTCTAAAGAACGAGCTTCTTCAATATTTTCATCATAGCGGTATTGCTCACCAGCCAATGCAATTCTAGGAATAATTTCTTCCGGCATAGCATTAGCGGTAATCTTCATCAATAAATTGAAGATGTTAGAACCATCAACCATTCTACTATACTTGACACCATTCTCATCTTCAGTTTCATATTTAACCAAAGACAAAAATCTTCTCATTTCTCTAGGTAATCCTTCAAGTGGATTAATATTAAAGAAAGATGAGTCCAAATCAGAAGCAGATCCTAACTCATCTTCAGAAATATCAAAATCATCCTGATTGATTACATCCTGCTCTACAATATCTTCTTGCTCTTTATGCGCAACCGCAGACCCAAAGTTTATGTGTTTTAAAATACTCTTGACTTGATCAAAAAGTACGTCAACTGATTTGTCATAAACTTGAGATACACCTGAATCATCAATATTGTCATAAGATGGGTTACCAGTCATGTTTTCGGCTTTTGGAAGAAAAGCCATCATTTGACCATCTATATTAAATTGCAACACACCATGTGCTAAAATAGCACGCATGTCTTCAAGTCTTGATCTCCAGTTTTCCTGAATAACACTATTCTTACCAGGATTTGTTGCAATCCAACTTTCAATGTTAAAGTCAGACATTGCAAGAAGTTTTCTCTGCAAGTCGAACTTATCTCTTAGTGTTAACTTTATATCAGGATTGATTTCGGCAAATTCACGAGGATCAAAATTCATGATCTCGTATGCAAGTCTATATGCTAATTGCTTTTGATCTTCTACAGGAAGGAAGCTAGATACCCTTTTAACAGTACCGTCTTCTTTTTGAACAATTCTATGTCGAGTAGGGGCTAGTTCAAAAGCTACCGAACCTGTTTCATAGTTACTAATAACAGATGCATTTTTATAATATCCTGTAGCAATTCTACCATAAACCTTATCGATAGTACTAGCATTCTTAGTAAAGAATGCAATAATATCTTTAAGTAAGCTAAATAATTTAGCAAGCAAACCCACAGGTTTTGAAGCTTTAGTTTTTGTCATATATGACTTAAACCCTTCTGCTAAAATTTCTTCAGCAATAAGGTTGTCGATTCTTTCCTTGCTACCAGTTAACTTTCTACGTTGAGCAAATGATTTACGGTATTCGTCTGTAAAATATTTACTGTTTTTAGTATTTGCTTTAACTTCTTTGAATAGTCTAGAACGTTCTTCTGAAGTCATCAACTTTCTGAAAACATGGTGAAAAGCTTCGTGATAAATAGTACCACCAGATTTGATAGTCTTATTTAGATAGATAACGCTATCCTTATACATACCCAATATGGTTCCGTTTGCTTCTACTATTTCTAGAAGTTCAGACAAATCTTTTTCTTCTAGCTTAGCAGACTTAAGATTTTCTTGTAACCATGCTTTTTCAGATTGTAATCGTTCTTCGCTAAACGGTTCAGTATAATTATCAGAAAAGTCTTCTTCAACAGAAAGAATGCTGTCTTCAACTGGAATATCTAACCGATTGTTCTGTATCGCAGGATTAGCTTGAGTGTTTGTTGACCCAATCCCTGACTCTTTTGTAGATGATATTTTAGTCGACGTAGAGTTTTGATAAGCTGCTTCAAAAGCGACTTTACTTGGTTTAGCTGTAAGAACTTGATAGAATTTTGTATTGAATTTTCCAACTTTGACATCATTGACACGTAATGAATAAATAAGTTCTTCACCCGGTAAACCACGTGTAGTTTGAGCAATAATCAAAAATGGGTTCTTTTTTAAATTACTTTTTTCATACGCAGATTTAAGTTCATCTGAACCTGCATTAATTACATCTTCAAATGTACCAACCATTGAATCTACGATACTCTTAGTAATACGCTGTACACTTTGAGTAACTCGTAAATTATAATTTTTAAGTTCGGCGTCTTCGGGATGTCTTTCCTGAAGTTTAGCTAAATCAGCGTATAAATCGATAACACCTTCTGGTGTGCTTATATCGTGAATATTTAAAGATGTGTACTTTCCTTTTAGTTTTTCAAGTACACTGTTAGACTTAAATCTTTTAATGTCATCTTTAATCGTATCAATTGGAAACTCAATACCAATTGGCTTTATTAGACCACCGTATACTCTTTGCATAGGTTTAAGAGTAAACACCAGAATAGGTTTATTCTCGTTACTCTTTCTGACATTAATGTTTACAGCTACACCACCGCGAGGATCAATTTGAATTTGTTTGGTATTGAATTCAAAGTTCAAATCGTTAATCTGCTCATCACTTAATCCTTCAGCTGTAGCTAATGCTTCAGCTACAACATCAAAATGACTAGCAATTCTTGCATATAACCCTATAAACTTTGCGTTATTAAACATTGTAGACGCGATAGGATTTGATGTAACTAAACCAGATCCTGTCTTTGTCAATAGATATTTCTTATTATAAGGAATCTTTCTGGAATTCATAGCATTAATCCATCTTCCAAGACTATTCTTACCGAGGTAGTCTAAAGCAAATTCTGATACAGAACTATACGCTTTTCCATTAAACTCAATAATTTCTTTATTACCTAATTGTGACTCAAAAGACCAGTTAGTAGAGTCGATATTGAAATCTTCAGGATCAACCTGAATAGTAGAACGATTAGTATTTGTAAAAAGGACTAATGGTACTTGTATGGTTTTACGATTAGTTTCTATTCCTGTTCTTTCGTCTAATGTTACAACATCAACTATCGGTGCTGTCTCAGGATTATTCATTACATAGTCATCTAAAGATTGACTAGATGTACCTGAATCTGCACCATAGGAGAATAGGTTGTAACTATTTTTGAATATATTTGTTACATCTGTAACTGCTCCACCAAGTTCTACTTCTGGTAATACTTGATTTTCAAACTGCTTATAAATTTCATAAGCTTTTTTAAGCTCATTGATATCAGCATCAGTCAGTTTAGCGTATTGACCATTTCTATTTGTTACAGAAGTGTTTTGTATTCTTTTAAGATGCTCAGGGTTACTGAAGTCTACAATAGTTGTGTTATTGTTATTGTCAACAAAACTGTAATTGTTAAGAGTAAATATATTAAAGGTTTCACCCGTACCTTCTACAACACCCACTAAAATAAATCCTTGATCTTGTTTAGGTCTAGCAACTGTAAGAACTTCAGTAAAACCAACAGATTTTTCAAGCTTTTGAATCTGAGCTTCATTCTCAAAAGTTTCATAAGTCCTATTAGCCAAACCTGCTAATGAAGGATTTGATGAAGCTTCTGAATATATTCGTGATATGCGATTATCTGCAATGTTACCAACCTTAACTGCAAAAACTTTAAAAGCAGAATTAACTGCTTCTTTTGATTTTGATGCCAAAACTTCTGATGCGGGTTTCTGACCTTCTAAAATAATATCTCTGATTCTTAGACCAGAGCGCATGTTTACGTCATAAAAAATAGTTTCACCTCTGTTAAAGGTTTCGCTAGGTGTAGGTAAAGC
>Ga0181356_1000278_pt1 | contig 21721 bp, 14 predicted proteins | sample Fa13VDMM110SN_FD_130104 | JGI IMG/M metagenome (GOLD analysis project Ga0181356, IMG submission 130104) | Freshwater viral communities from Lake Michigan, USA - Fa13.VD.MM110.S.N | ecosystem: Environmental > Aquatic > Freshwater > Lake | place: USA: Michigan | collected 2013-09-24 | reverse complement strand
TCAACGCGATGATCGCAATGCGTAACCGTGAACTGAAGCGTGAGGTATTCCCCTTCATCGAGGGCGTGCTGCTTGACGAAGTCTTGTCAGGCGACAAGTCAGTCGAGCAACTCTATCGTGAACTGAACAAACCCAAAGAAGAACAACCACAACCACAACCACAACCACAACCACAACAAAACAATGAACCTGAACAAGACACGGATGAAACTAATGAAGGACAAGACAAGTCTGATACCGAAGATGAAAGCGGAGAAGACGATAGCAAGCAAGGTGATGGCAAGTGTGATGCCGACGGGGGAGAGGACGATGTCAGCGTCGGGGAAAGCGAAGGCGGGGAAGGCGAAGAACTACAAGGGTCTGAAGAGGTAGACGAAGATGACCTGTCCGACTTCGTAGGTACTGGCTCGCCAGATAACCTTGAGCCAGAAGCTGAAGACGGAGAGACACAAGCCGAAGCAATCGACAAGATCGAGGAGGACAATGATCGTATCCTAATAGCTGACGAGATTGATAGGAGGCAGCAGTCTGCCAATGGCATGACAGGTCAGCGCATCGGTAGTCAGCGTAGCTACGGCTCGACCTTAGGGTGGCCTGACCTGCTACGTCAGTGGCTCACAAGCAAGTCACGTTGCGGATGGGACGCGCCGTTCAACGCGCCGATCTTTTCTACAACAGGAGTTGTCGGTGCAGGCAGACGTAACAAGAAGGCAGGCGAGATCGTGCTGGTACTGGATACGTCAGGCTCCATCGGTCAGTCTACCTACGACCGCTTCCTGCAAGAAGCACAAGCCGTACTCGACGAACTCAAACCCGAACGCTTGCACCTGCTGTCTGTGTCCCATGTCGTAGCCGATGTAGTCACACTGCAAGAGGGCGATGCCGTGCCGAACAAGCTGAAGGGCGGAGGCGGTACTGCATTCAAGCCAGCCTTTGATTGGGTCAGAGATAACGTGGATGACATGGACGTGATGGTCTACCTCACCGACGGATGGTCATGCGATCTGCAAACGCTACCGCAAGTGGAGTTCCCCCTGCTTTGGCTCACGACACAACGTGCTGTCGCTGACTTTAAAGTGGGCGAGGCTCTTGCGATCACCGAACTATAACAAATAGAAACTAAACAAATACAATACTATGAGTCAACTCAAGAGAAACTTCATCAGCAAGTACAAGATCAATGACCGAAAACAAAGAGAGCGAGACATCGTGCAGTGGCAGACCGACATCCTGAACGGGGACGACACCGCCGTACGCCTTACTGACTTTGTAGTCTATATGTATAAGCCTACAGGCAAGGTGCGTAAAGGTGGAGTGGATGCACACGTCACCAAAGTACAAGGATACCAGATTGTACTGATCGAACGCGGAAACACCAGACCGATGTCAATCTACTCGCCGTTAGCCAAGCAGATGCTAGGATACTACGATCCAATATCTAGCTATGGTGCATCAATGATACCTACCTATCCAGCGCAGATCTCCTACGCGATACAAGAGATCGGACTTGATCCGCTCGATGACGACACGACTAAGCGACTCATGCTTGCAGGTACTGGTACTCGTTACTACGCTCAACTCTGTTTGGAGAAAAGAGGTAGCAACAACGCTAATAACTACACTAGATGGTTATGCCAAGAGAAGAAGACTGAAGACCCATTGCTCGCTATGGTGAGCTTGATCAACACACTGCCGATAGAAGAACGTAAAAGAATACTAGACGTGTACGATAGCTACGGAACTATCGACACGTTAGCAGGTGACGCACTTAATCACCTTGACAAATTCCGTACCCTATAACTAACTCAACAACCACACACTACACACAATATGAATACTATGAACACTAAGAATACTCAGTTCGATGCGGGCCACACCGTCGTCAATATGTACGCCGAGATTACCAAGCACGGCTTAACCTGCACCGCTTACATCAATGGCTTGTCCGTCAAGTCGCCCTCACTCAAGCTCGCTCGCATCGTCCGTGTCTTCATTGACACCGTCATTGCCGCTTGCGATTTCCCTGAGGACGCATACTCAGACAGCCACATCGAACGCCTGAGCAGTGAGCTTGAGATGTACATCGACGGAGCACACAAGCTCCATGACATTAACAACTAATAAATATAAGACAATGAAGATAACGAAACAACACCATAAGAATAGTCAGATACATAGCATACCGTTTAAGGATACTAACTACGAGCACACTGCTGATCTCAACTGCGGGTGTGGTATGCAGCTTGAGATGAACAACGGACACATCATGGTAGAGCATACTCGTTGCGGCGGACGCAGTAACAAGTGGTCTGTTAAGGTAAACAACTTCGGCACTAAACTAAAACTGAAATGACTACAAAGAAACTAGACTCCTTTGTGTCTTCGGTTGCTAGCAAGAAGGCTTACGTCTCGCCCCACCAGAAGTTCGCAGAGAAAAGCCAGATGATGCGTTGGTTCAACGAGCGTAGCATGAAGGAACTCAAGGCAATGCAGTCAGCACTACTCGCAATGCAAGCAGCCAGAGGAGGAGCAAAGTAATGGGTGTACTATTGCTCCTCCTAATCGGAGGCTGGTTCCTGTGGATTGTAGCCTGTATCCTGTATCACATACTCATTCACTTAATGAATGGTTGAGCTACGTTATAGTTGATGGGTTTGTTAGGGACAGTAACTCTAATAAGCTCATCAACTAATGGCATAGGATCTTGCTCTCCGCCTCTAGTCTTGTTCTCGATTATCTTCTTGAACGCTGCTTCGTTCGGAACCCATGAGTAGTTCTCACCTGCAATGGCATAGCCTAAGCGTTGGTTGCTGATGCGTGCCCTCTTGCCAGTCGTTATCAAACCTTCCTCAGTTGAACCGAGTGACTTCATACCTTGGATGAAATCATAGAGGCGACCTTGTGTGACGTTTGTCGCTGACTGGTACTTGCCCACTTGGTCTCCGACATCACCGACATCAAAGCCCTTCGCAGAGTAGATCGGATTGAGCAACGCTAAGTCTTCGTCCATTGCTGTTCTGATCTTACTCATTCCACGGTACTCGATGTCGGACTTCTTCATTACAGTAGGCCGCGCACCCGTAAGCTCACCTGCAATGAGGAGTCCTGCATCCTGTTGCCCGTATCGTAATACTTCGATACCCTTCTTAATAACGGAAGGCGCGAACGCACTCTTCGCTGCGTGGACGAGTAGTTTTCCGTATGCTTGCGCGATGTTGTCAGACTGCAAAGCGATTGGATTACCGAAGCCATCTTGGTTCTTTGACACTTCAAATAGTGCGTTAGCTGCGATCTGTGTGCCGATAAGATCCTTAGCAATGTACTCGCCAATGCCTTTGACATTGCCTTGTGCCCCCAACTTAACAATATCTGTAAGCTGACTGTGCGGTAGGATGTTGGACATATCAATAACTTGAATGCCATCCTTGCCAACCAATCGGGCGAATACACCGTGATTCTTTTGCCAATCAGGCAAGCCCTCCCGCAGTGTACTAAGTTCCTCATTGGTAAGCACACGACCTAGCTCTTTATCCTCATCGTCCTTGCCCCCTGTAAGTAGGCTGAACAGCGTACCGAACACGAGACCGAATGCAGTACCGCCACCTAAGACAGTAGAAGAGAAACCAATTAGGCGTTTAATGCCGCGAGCTTTCATCACGTCATTGCCTGAATTGATCTCCTCCATTGCAAGAGGTACGGTATTGATCATTGTGCGGAGCACCTCTGACTTCCATCGAATGAAAGGCAGAACGACCATAGCGAACGGAGACTTATTGAAAGACTTAGCAAAGCTAATTTGATCCGAGTGTGTCGGGAACGTGAGCTTAACCTTACGTGCGGCTTGAACTTCTAGCGAGCCAATGGACTCGTTGCCATATGCTTTCTTGAGCTGGTCAAGCTCATACATATAAGCATTAACTTTGAACGCGCTATCAATGACGTTGTTCAGACTAGCAAGGAACTCGACTGTTGCTTGCCCACCTTTCTTGATATTGAACTTCTTAGCCAGCTTGTCTACGTTGCCTGTGGACTGCGCCTCAACGACATCGTTAAGTAGTGCTTCAAGTTGCTCGTCCGTGCTGGTAGCAAAGCCACGGAACATATCCATTGCAATACGACCGCGAGTTTCATCGCGTAAGATCTGAAGCTCAGTCAGTCGGCGGATTGTATCGCGTGTCTCTTGCGAGTCCGCAGGGAAAAGGTTTGCCATCAGTGCCAGTCGCGTTGCTTCTTTAGCATACAATGGATTGATGATACCTTGGGCAGAGGACAATGCCATGCCCCCTAAGATGTTACGAGGGTAGAAACCAACGGAGCCTAAGGTCTGCGTTGTAACTGCCAGACCTGATACCTTTGCCATTGCTCTGCCGATGCCGTTGATGACCTCCGCCGAACGGGTTTCTTGATCCCTGCCCTTCGGGCCGAGTTCCTGTCTGACAGCAGCAGCCACATCACTGCGGACGTAGAGACCAGCAAGCTCACCTAACTCAGCGTTCTGACTTGGATGGAACAGCAACTCCATACCATTCTTATACTCATAGCTCGCTAGCTCAGACTTGATAGCCTGTCTTGCGAAGTTGCGAAGGAACCTATCGTTAGCAGCGAGTCGTCCAACACTGTAGATGGTACGGACCGCATTCTCAAACGGATCGGTGACTTCGCCTAAGAGTTCGCGCAATGGCTCATCTATATTCTTTTTGCGGAGTAGGCGATTAACGTCACGCTTGATTGTGTTCATGGTCCCTAGTTCCTTGGACTCTCTCGCCCTCTTATCTAAGTCACGCAAGTAGTTATCCAAAGCTTTAAGTGTTCTGGTTGCTAACTGATCCTCGGTAAGTGTCTGCCCTTCATTCTTCGCATCGTTAATTACTTCGGCTTCAAAGTGAACAGTGGCTGCGGCACGGAGCTTGTTGAAGTCAATGGTCTTACCATCGACCTCAATAACTCCACCGTTCAGTGCGGCGTTTGCCCACCCTTCGGTCGAGAAGTACTTGAACGTACGCGTGAGATACACATCGTTGGTATCATCGAAGTTGATGATCTGCTTATACTTGTTGATCTCTTGGCGGAACTCGACGAGGTAATCTACTAACGCACCAAACCCTCTAGCCCTAAGTTGATTCTCCATTGCCATCTGTTCCTTACGGAAGGCGGCGTAGAACTGATCGGCGATAGGTTGCGCGAGCTTCTCCTCGTAGTCTTCGGCAAGTCTTGTGACGTTCGGGTCTTCGGCGTTGTCTGCTTTGAACTGGCGTACTTTCTTCTTCAGTTCCTTAAACGCTTCACCTTGTACGGCAGGAGCGGTAGTACCTAATATGGTCCCGATGTCCTCGATTGCAACGCCTGCGCTAAGTGCTTGATCTCTTAGCTTAGGGTACTTCTTAGAGAAGTCCTGCATCGTGTACTCGATGTTTGAAATAGCACCGTCACGTTGAGCCACGTATTTACGCAACTCAAGGGGCATATCGTACATCTTCTGTTGCGCCTTCTTCCAGAAGTCAGCGACCTTCGACGGGTTGGTGGATGCGATTGGCAGGTTAAAGCTGGTGCGATCCTCTTGCCCTTCGACGATGTTGCCTTCGACTGCATTGATAAAGTGCGTCGTGTCTCCTAACTCGCCTGCCGTTGATGGTTCAGGAGCAGACAGTACGCCGCCGTTACGCAGCGAGCGGAACTCACGCGATGCCATTGAGATCTTAGCGGCAGTGCTTGCCGTAGGGTTAGTAGCAAACTGAGCTTTTAGTTTAGTGACGAATGCCCTTACCGCTTCGACGAACTTAGCTAGTAGCGACGGGTTCGTGCGAAGGAATGAGAGGTTCTCCTCGCGCGAACGACCGACAGCGATGCGGGTCATCTCAGACCGCACCCATTCAGCGGCGATGTCGGACTCCCTTAACGCTCCTGATTCCAGATCGGCGGCGATCATTGCCTGACGTTTCGTGTAGTCAGACTCTGAGTTGGAGTAGAGCATATCGGCAACGAGACCGCGCATACCATCACCCATGCTTGCTGCAATGTTTGCGAAGTCATCCTCAGTAAAAGTCCTGTAAGATGCTAAGTGCGCTAGCTCTTCGTCAACGAAGGTGCGTACAGCAGAGCGTGCGTTAGCAGGAGTCAGGCCGTAGACAAGATCGTTGGCCGTATCTGGATTCACGATAATTGAATTAGGTCTTGAGCGTCGTGCGCCCAACTGGCCTAACATCGTGTTGTCGAACTCAAACGTGACGCCTTCAGGTAGGATACGTTGCATCTCGCTGACAACGTCTACGGGACCTACGTTATCCTGCGTCGGAGCTTTATAGAAATCTTCTGGTCTACCGTTTTGAATATCATCAAGTAGATCGTTCAAGTACATCCTGTCTTCGGAGTCTGCGCGTACTGTCTGAGCCGACTCACTTAGCGCATTGTAGTTGCGCTTCATACTGTTGTTGTACGTATGGAAGTTAGCAAGTGACATCTCCGAGAAGTCGAGTAGTTCCTTAACCGCTTTGCTGAGTAGTGTATTCTTCTTGCCAAACAACGCTATGATTGTATCAACGATTCGTCCTACTAACGAACGCTGACCAACAGGAGATAGTGTCGCCAATGTAGCTTGGAAATCAGGAGCCGTAAGTGTAGCTGTCAAGAACTCTTCATTGCTTGCTAGTGCAGTACGGACGTGGGCAAAGCGCATTACGCCCTTCTTCGTTGCTTGTACAATAGCAAGTTCACGAAGTTGATTGATACGTGTTACCGCTGCGCGTTGCTCTGCGGTAGTTGGATTAGTGAAGTAAGAAACAGTAGCTGCGTGCAGGTACTCATGTAGGAGGACATCTGCAAGACCTCTGCCGTTATGCCCTGCAAGGTTTACAAGTACCGTGTTAGTTCCAGCATCAAAGATACCAGCCCAATCAGTACGAAGGTCAACGATACCGAACCTGACGCTTTTGATAAAGTCAGGTGCAAGCAACAGAAGTTTAGCAACCTCACGATGCGATTCGACTTTACTCTTAGACAAGATCCTAAGCGTATCCAAAACACTGTCAGGATCGTTGGACTGAAGCCCATACTTGATCATGTCCTCGGTGTTCTTCTGGCGGGCGGCCCGCTCCGTCGATTCACTGTTTACATCGTTAGCCGCTTTGAACTGTTGTGACGCAGTGGCGTGAAGTTGACGAGCAGCACGAGCGGCAAGAGCTTTCTCATTTTTAATAATCGTTTGGTGCTGAGCCTCGCTCGGTGTCTTTCTAGCAATAGTCCTCGCTAAGTCTTTGGATGCTTGCGATGCCTTTGTGTAATGAGTCGCCCTCGTCTCTGCTGCATTCAATTCCTTCCGAAGGCCAGATACAAAATCCGACATAGCTAGCGGATTATTTTGGAGGTTATCTAGTGTCGGCGCAATGCGATCAATAAACTTTTGAAGTACATCTTGGTTTCGTAGGATACTTTGTTGCTCCCGTTGTAGCCCTTTGAGATTACCAACAGCTAAGTCACGCGCAGACTTGAGTACATTCAGATCGGCTGTAGTTGTTGCCGTCTTCCTAGTCGCTTTCGGCTTCTTAGCTTCAGATAGCTTTTTAATGCCCCCCTCCAATCGAGTGACGAGGGCAGAAGCATTATCAATATCAACACCTATAGGCCCAAGTCTAGCATCTAAGTCACTTAACTGCTGTTGGGCGGATGAGATGTCGGAACTAAACTTTGTGATTGCAAACTGGGTCGGGTCTTCCCCCAAACTCAACGAATCAATAGAATCAATAACACGCCTAACAGAGTCCCCGTAGCGTTGGTCGAGTTCTGCTGTACGTTGGAACCCCTCGGCCTTAGCTGATGCCTCTAAGATCTGAGGTTCTGCAAACATCACACCCTCAAGAATCCTGCGACGATAAACTACTTCCTCTTCAGGAGTAGGTGCGCCAACTGCGCGATATGCTTTCTCTTTGGCTGAAGCTATCAACCGAATAAGATCTTCCTTCGGAGCCGTAGGTGACTCTAGCTCATCCGACACTTCGATTGTAGGTGCGACAGCTTCGATGCCAGCAACAGGAGGTAGCCATCCGAGTTCGGACATAATGCCAGCAGCACGAAGACCAGATTCTAGTCTGCCTGCATAGAGGTAATTTACAATAAGCAAAGCGAGATTACGATTTTCACCACCGAAGTTAGACATCAAATCCCCTAGAGAATCAATGAGCTTTTCGTTACTCAGATTGGCTAGATTCTCATCGAACATCGACGCGATATTTCTAAACGCATCTCTAAGTTCTGGAGTCTCATCAACAGATTTGATTAGTGAGTTTCTAAGATTGTCTCCGTATTCAGCAAAGGCTTCCGAGAAGTCGGATGCCTTTTCACGCGAAGCGACAAACAAAGGATCTAATGCGTTGCTGTTAAACTTACCATCCGATGAAAGTAGATTAAGAGCAGGAATGTTTTCTCCAATATCCCCAAATCTAACGGTTCTACTACTATTGGAGTTAATCTCCATACGTTGATACAGATCCCCGTAGTATCTAATAACCTTCTCAGGGCTTACGATTCCTGTATAGAGGTCCCCTTCAGGCGTATTGACTCTATTGAATAAGTACTCAGCATACTTTGAGACTACCGCTTGCGGAGGCCCGCCGCTAAGTTTAGGGTAGCGTGTCAGGATAGAGCGTGCAATTGAGTCAATACTCTTACTCGCAAAGAAGTTTGAGACGACCTTTACAGAATCAATATCCTTTAGGGTGCTGGCGTTAAGACCAACTAGAGTGTGGAAATCATTCCTCTCTCTAAGTTCTTCAACAGTAAATCCTGTCTCGTCAGCTACAGCTTTAACGCGCCCAAGCAAACCTGTGTTTTTAGCAAGCTGTGAAGATTTAGCGTCAAGTAAAGCACGATAGTCTTCTCTTGCTCTTAACTCTTTAAGGGTTATGTTATTTTCTTTAGCCACAATCTTAGCGACTGCGGATTGCGGTACTTCGCTAACAAACTGCAACGCCTTAGCTGCAACCGACGCAAGCTGCGTACCAATTGCGTACTCATTTAGGTTCAGGATATAGTCACCTAATGCAAAAGACGACAAGTCGTTGATTGAGTTTTGGTCTAGTCCATACTCTTTTTTTAATAGCTTATACCCTATACCTGTTTGTGGTTTACCAGACTCTTGTTCATATGAACCACTGAGGAAGTTGATGAAGTCTTTAGTGTATTCCTTAACAGGAATGCCACGACCTTCGATAGCCGTCCTACCAGTTGCAGTAGGTCCAGCATTAGTGAGTTTAGTAGCTGATACTGTAAGCATACCACTAAGCAAGGACATGACTTGCTTACCCCTTACTGGCATATAGCCGTTGTAGCCCTCCCAAACTATACTTGTGCTATCACCAGTAAAACGAATCGGTTCACGAGTTATTGGGTCAATAACGGACATGACACGACCTGATACTGGATCAATATCAATAGACGGATTCAGTTTGAACGGATCTTTTACATCGTTCGATTTTTCAATAAGATCTTTTGGGACGTACACCTCAATGTTTTGGTCGATCTGATTACGGGTTACGTTTACATCATTGGTGAAAGCACCGCCAATAATGTTTAACTCAGCGTCACGGAATACTGGCAGATCTAAAGCTCTGTATGTTCCCTTCTCAGGGTCCGTATAGTTGCGCTTGCTCTTTACTAAAGTGTACCCTGTATCAACAGCGACGAGTGGGAAACGCGATAGCACTTCCCTACGAAGCAAAATATGTTTACCTTTAAGGTATAGATTAGGATTAGTTGGATCATCAGCGAGACGCTTCTTTGTAAATAGTGGCACATCGCCGAAGCCAAGTTCTTGTTGAAGTTTTCCTGAGACACTAGCCCCATATCTACTTAGATCGGAGATAAGGAAACCAGAATCCGCGAGATCGTTAAAGGCTAACTCCTCCTCGTTGTTTCGGAATAGGCGTAGCTTGTCTTCGGTACTCCAGTCCTCGCCTGCTTCCCGTTTAATCTTGACAGGTTTAGGTGGGGCTTGTTCTGCAATAGGTTTAGGGGTATTGAAGATAGTACTAAGGATCTGTGCCTGCTGTGCTGCAGCTTCAGTGATGGTGGGACCGTCCCCCGAATCTTCGTCAAGGGCTAGTGAAGCGGCTAAGGCTTTCTTCAAACGGATTCTTCGTGAGGTAATTGCTCTCTTGCCATTAGAAATACTTTTATTTAGAGCCGCAAGCTGTGTATTAAATACCTGCAAGCCCTCATCAGAAGTCGTTATATCAATAAAAGATTCTATTTGGCTTTTAAGTCTAAGGGCAGAGGATAGTTTGAGTAATCCTCTATCGGTCTTAACAACAAGTGCTGTATCCTCAAGCGAGTTGAGTTGATCAATGATTGCTTTACGCTGTGCGAGTACTTCACTATCAGAAAGAACTTCGTTACCTTCAGGTGTTATTACACTGCTTACTGTTCGTTTAGGGGCAACAGGTTTATCCTTATTGGGTGTTTGGGCTTTAGGCTCAGCACTAATGTCTTCCGTCTGCGGCACTACTTCTTCCTCTTCAGGAACCCCATTGACGTCGGCGTCTAGCTCTGCCTCAAGTGATGCTAGTTCTTCATCAGAGAGATTCGACTCATCTGTATTCTCTGCTTCGACGTTGTTTGCTTGGATATTGTATGCAAGACTGACGCGGCTTTTGAATTCTTCGGCACTCCTAAGCAATTGCTTCTTGGCCTTAGGTGACATTGTCTCGTCTGACTGAAGCCAGTCGTAGAGGTTCGTCGCTTGGTTGGATAGTACATCAAGATCTTGCGGAGACAGTGCGCTTACTAACTGTTTGAACTTAGGCTTGGATGAATCACCGGCCATGAAGAGTTTGTAGTTATCACTAACATCTACTGTACTCCTGAGAACATCTTGTGCCGCTGCAATAGATTGCTTATCTGAATCCGTAGTTGCACCACTAGCTATAGTGTCCAAGTCATCGGCACCATCTTGCTCGACTGGAGTGCCTTCGGTATCGACGGCTGCTTCCTCAGATACGGGCGTGAGGTCGTTAAGCGTATTGAGTTCTACGTTATAGTATCTAGCTAGACTGTTGATCTGGTAGCCGTTGCTAATCTTTAAGTCCATAGTGAACTCTGGATTAGATACCATTGGCGCGTTCTTAACGACAAGCTGTACTACCTTACCGTCTTCATCACGGATAACACCCAAGAAGTCTTGAGGTTTATTCGTGTCGGTTACCGAAGGCATTGCAATCTTTGTGCTATCCTTGCGTCCGCGAGTGACGTAAGGCGTGCCTGCTGGAATGTCTCCTTGCACCATAGCAGTTGTCATCAACTTAGGGTACCGGCTAACTCTGCCAGAAGCCTTTTCATAACGAGAACCTAAGTTTAAGATGTCACCGTTTTTTGAGGTGATGCGGATCATGCCATCATCTCCCTCTTCCAGTACACCAGTTACGCCTGCTGCTGTTGCTCGTTGTCCGACGAGATCTCCAAGCATTGACATCTCAACCTCTTCTTCGGGAATGTTGGTGAGCTGTTTCTCTGTGCCATCAACAACCCTCTCGGATTGTGCACGCATCTCGCTTGCTTTTTGCGCTTGAAGGTCAGCTTGCGTTGCAGCGTTAGCCTTAGCACGAGCGTCATCAATCATGCGTTGTACGTAGTCCGCTGTTGCATTACTGTTGGTTTCGCGTAGTCTTTTAGCTACGCCCTCAAGTGCGGACGCACGACCCTCAAAGACAAGAGCCTGCTCTGACTTGTTGACTCTGCCGAATTGGGTAGCTCCGCTAGTCACACCACCTAACACACCACCAATAATCCCTGCCGTAAATACTTGTGCGACTTTTTCAGATAGTGGAGTCTCCTTGTCGAGGGCGGATTCCTCAAGCTTCATTTGAATACCTTGATCAATCGCTTCTTCGACAGACTCGTTTAGGGCACCGCCTATGGTGGTGCGTAACCAGTTCTTATACGTACTGCCAATTGCACCACGCATTGCTTTTTGGAAAGCTGCGTCTGACACAATAGCCCCTTCGTTCTTCAGGTTTTCGTAGACTTGTTTGGACTGACGATAGTTCATCTTGTCAACAGGAACCACTTTGCCTCCTGAAGCGAGTACAGATTCTTCAGTCTCACCTGCAAGCATTGCGCGTACACGCTTCGTTGCGATCTCTTCAACACCGCCTCTGCCTAAGAGACCCATGCCGCTTGTGATAACACCTGTCGAGAGACCTGCGGCCATTGCGTAACCCAAAGCGTTCTTGTGCTTCTCGTCATGGCTCATCGTATCAGGCAACTGATTGTAGAGTGATCCGTAGGTTGACGTAGCGGAACGAATAAACGAAGTCGTGAATACAGGAGACTGTTCCGCAAACTTAGTTGCTAGACTCGTGCCTACCGACTTGATTGCGTTGCCAATACCTGCCTCCCCACCTGCTGCGGCTGCTGTTTTAAAAGCCGACGCTGCTGCTTCATCAACATTGGACAAAGCAAACTTAGTCGAAGTGCGGAGCATTGATTTCGCAGAGAGGGCACCTGTTTTAGCAAGCGTCTTAGCTCCTGCGAACACACCGCCCGTACCAATGGTAAGCGCAATGTCAGTTGCCACTTGGGGTACGGTATTAATAATCTGAAAGCCGAGACCAAACTGATCTCCGAATAGTTTTGCGTACTCTTCGCGTCGTGATTGGTCCTTAGCCATATCACCCATGTACTTTGCGGCTTGTTCGTTGCCGCTAAGGGCTGCGATACCTACAGGAATCTCGGCAACAGTCTTCCATGCGCTCTTGCCAAACTGCTCTAAACGAGTATTGAACCCGTCGTAATTCTTTGAATCGCCTACCCATTGCTCGACAAACTGTGCGTCGGTGAGTCCGTCAGCCTTAGCCTTAGCATAAGCACCTACAGCTTCGGGTTCTTCCTCAAGGATAACGCGTTTGAGATCAGGAGCGTTCTGCTCCAGCAACACACCGCGCTCAAAGCGAGCCTGCTTCTGCTGCTCTTTATTTAGTGGGGCTGCGGTAACGGCAGTCTCAAACGCTTGTTTGTTTGCAAGCAACTGGGGCGCAATGATGGTGTTGCCCATCGAGTCCGTCCCGATACCTGTCTCAGGTCTGTCAGCGCGGTACACTGCGCCTGCTGCCGTTGTCGTTAAGTCATTACTGAACTTCTCAATTTCTTCAGCGGAGAACTTCTTGCGGATCTCGTCGTTGCCTGCAAGAATATCCGAGACGTTTGTGTCAGGGGCATAAGCAGGCTCTATAGCTTCCTTGCCCATCAGGAACTCGCCTGCACCAACTACGGCTTCGCCTAACTTAATGAATGGGTACGACACCGCTGTCTTAACGCCCTCAAGGACTGCTTCGCCAGTAGTGCGTTGCTCTGCAATCTTAGCCTCACGCTTCGCGCTAGCGGATGATTGGATGAGATCGCCGAGATCTTTATCGTTCTTGGCGAGTTCGCCGACAGTACGGCGGAACATATCAAACCTGAAACTCTCCGAAGTATTGCTGAGACCACCGTTAATTGGTTTTACCGATTGGTCAATACGGTATAGATCAGACGTAGAGATTGCGCCTGAAGCAAGCAACGAATCTACTTCGCCTTTGACGCTGTCAGGCTTTGCCGTAGGGCCAGTATATAACGAACGACTGCCATCGTCTTCGTCGATTGCCGCAACGCTATACTCGCCGCGATCTACGGCAGACATCTTCGCACGCTTGACGAGCGACTTGTCAGCGAGCATCTCATCGACCAACGGTTGAAGATCTGAGACTTGTTCAGGAGCATTCGGTTTGAGTGCGAGATACCTATTGAGTGTGGCTACCTTAGCATCATTTGGGTCAACCCCACTTTCACTTCCAGTGCGAAGATGGTCCAATACAAATCGTGCATTGGTATCGCTATTCTGTGAAGGACCGACGATACTGCCGAAAAAACTATTCTGCTCCTCTTCCGAAGCGTCTTCAGCAATGAGACCATCACTGATTGCACGCTCTTGAACGCCTGAGATAATCTCCCTTTCGTTATCCTCATTAAGCATTCCTGCTTTGTAGTATCCTGATCGAACATAGTTTGCGTAGTTCTTCAGGTTATCGGCTGGATCGGCTTGAAGTTGTTCTTCGGTGTTTGTCCAGTCGTCGTATGATTTAATTTCCAGCATGGTGGGAATTTAGTTGTGTGTTGGTGTTATGGTGAGAGAGTCGGTTGTTTTGCGAAAAGAGATTTTGGTCCTGCTTGGGTTTGTGGTGTTACCCCTTGGACCCTAGACTTCATGTACTTGCTGCGGATAGAACGTGCAATACCGAACTTATCAATAGGGGAAGCATCAGCGGCAGCTTGCTGTTCTTCAGGCGTTCCAAAAATGTCAATGATGTCAGTTACTTTACCAGCACTGACTGGATCTTTGAACTCATTAATGGGTCGTTTCAATTGGTCTTCGCCCATCTTAACTGAGTCGAGACCGCTCATCATGCTAGTGACGGCTTTGTCATCTGAGGTAGCACGCGATGTGCCTGTAGTGGCACTTAGTGCCGCGTTGTATCTAAACTTTGCTGTTTCGTTATTAGCGATAAGCGGAGCTAAGTTGATTCCAATCTGAGACACGATAACCTTACGCTGCTCCTCAGGAGCTTTGAGAGCCATAGTGAGTTGCTGACCTAAGTTGTCTACAGCCTCATTCATACCCAAAGCGGATACCGATTTCCTGCGTGCGTCCTCAAGCTGCAAACGAGTAACCTCAAATTGCTGCGCTCTTTGCTTGAGTTCCAGATCACGAGCGGCACTTACCTGAAGTCGATTACGTTCTGCCTCAACTGCACGAATCTGAGCACCACCGCTTAAACCGCTATTTGACATAGCGTTAAAGTAGTTACTCACAAGGGGTTGAATGTCCCCTTCGTAAGTCATCGGTTGTTCTTCTGTAGCACTTCGATAGCTTGGCATATTATTTAGTTACTTTGAACTTCTTACGAAGACCAGTCATGTACTTAGACCGTTCAGCATTGGACAAAGCTTTGTACTCTTCGTCAGAATACTGCTGTCTACGTGCATTTAAAATAGCTTCCTCCTTGCGTTGCATTGTATCTAATCCTGCTGCTGATGCCTTAGCTGCTGTATTTTGTTCAAGTGTTTCGCCAATAATCTTGCCTGTTCCTAAGATAGTTTTCATAGGACTTAGTGCGCCTGCTGCTCCGCTGTATAACATACCTTTACCAGCAGCGTCACGTACTTCATTAGTCATCGCTTCGCGTTGTTCGGGCGAGATGGCAAACCTACCAACGTCAACTAGCTCAGACGCAATGGCGAGCGGTACTGCCGCTTTACCTAAGACCTTACCTGTTTTACTTACGGCGGATGCAGCACCAGCAAAAGGCGCAATGATCTTTGCAACTTTAGCAATTCGTGCGGCTTCTGCCGCCGCTTTAGATGCAGCGGATGTCGCCTCCATCGTAGCCTCTGCCGTCTTAACTGAGACACGACCGCCTGTAGCTAACTTACGTAAAAGCTCTTCTTTTCTTTGTGCTTCAGCTAGATCTTTAGCTAACGCCGCAGAATTTCTTGCCGCTCCCGCAGCGTCCATTCCTTTAGTAATGTTAAGTGCATCTGCTGCTTTCGCACCTAAAGCTGTACGACCCACCATACCAGTGCCGAGTTTAGCTACTGCCGCGCCAGTAACAGCAGGTTTAGCAATACCGTACCCTTTAGCAGCAAGCGACGCTTCAGGCTGCGTTGCTTCAATTTCTGTAACGTCAGAGGGTAAGGTTCCTGCGGCTCCCCTTGAGGCAGGTGTAGCCGTAGCACCGCCAGCAGCAGTAGCAGCAGTTGGCGCAGCAGCAGCCGCTTTAGCAATCGCGCCTTCGCGTTTACCAACAGCCTGAAGATTTTTGAAAGCGTTCTGTACAGCTTGATCGGCATCGGCAAAGGATAGACCTGACTGGACTCCTGCTGCGGTAGCACGCTTGCGGCCTTCTGGCGTATTGAGTGCGCTGGTAGCACCGACAGCCATCGACTTATTAACATCAGCATAGAACTGATCAGGACTCGCATAGAGTTCTTTCTCGCCTCTCAGTTTACGCAAAGCATTCTGCGTCTCAAAGTCACTCTTGTCACCGAAGCTTTTGAATCTACCCAACTGTGCTCGATCAAGGGCACGACCTTCTGAAAAGAACTTATCTTTTTCAGACATACCTGTTGTGCTTTCGGGTTGCCCCAAAAGGTTCATGCCCGTCTTCGTGACCGACTCGCCTGCATCCCGCAACTGCTTTTCTTTTTCAGCAGCCAAACGACCTTCCCTAAATTTTTTTAAAGCTTCTGCACTAGGCACGTTAGTGCCGAGGATAGCTTTCTCTTCGTCGGTAGCAGCGTTAGACTCAGCATAAACAATGCGGTCCTTGGGTTCTGCTTCTGCGCGTCTAGTAATTGTTGTAGACATAGTAGTTTAGATTATTTGTAGTACCCTTTTTTGGTTCCGTTATCAAAGGGGATGTTAGGTGCAGGTGCTTGGTACTGGTATGGACTCGCAGCGGATGCCGCTTTGTTCATCGCTTGGAGTTGCCGAAGGTAGCTAACAAGATCTTGTTTTTGTTCAGGGGTCTCGTACATTCCTTTCGTGAATCCTGCACCGCCTTTTTGTTTTGGGTTAAACAGGGTGCCAGCGTCAGCCATTTTTAATTTTCTGTCCACCTCAGTTGAGAGGCGGTTTCTGCGGATCTGATCCATTGCAGATTTTTCGATACCGCCTGCATAAGCGTCGTCTTGACCAAAAGACTTATTACGCAACCCGCCGTAATCCGCTTTCTCCTGCATCGGTTGCAGACGGAGACCTGATTGAAACTGTGCAGTGTTTAACTGAGATTTAGAGATCTGCTCTTGCGTCTTGTAGGGAGTCGTAGCAATGGTCATGCCATACTCCGAATTCGTAGCCCCTATTTTACTTGGGTTTGTGGCGCCTAAAAATTGAGCGTTAAGCTCTTCGATTTTTTTCTTAGGGTCGTAACCACCACCGCGTATTGTCAAACCATTACTGGAGTACTGCGTAGGGTACGGCTGTGCGTAGTTTTTAAAGTACGTGGGTTGCGTTGACGGTGATGCGTAATTAGCCATAATCAATTATTAGTGTTACCAGTTGTAGTTACAAGCCCACCACTTAGGGGTTGTTTTGTCCTTCTCAGATGAACAGTTCATGCGAGACTTGAAATTAGCGCGACGTTTGGTGTCACGGTGCTGCAAGAAGTCTTTGTAGCCCCTTTGCCCAAACTTAACTTTGGCGACCTTAGAGCCATCCTTAGCGAGTACCACGTACTTCTTAGGGTCTCCAGCAGGTGCCTTCTTCGGTTTATTGAAACCAGAAAAAAGTTCTCCGTGGTATTTGATCTTACCATCAGGGGTTCTTTTGAATTGAGTCGGCACTCACGGAATAATGCGACGGTCAAATCAAAATAGCAAGCAATTATTTTACCCTGTACCTTGTATCCTAAATCCTGTACGCTTCATCAGTGGTTCCGAAGAGCGTTCAAATTGCAGGGTACAGGATTCCGATTAAGGTCAAAGACCTTAGCGGCGATCCGTACGGGCAATACCTTCCTGATAAGAAGATCATCGAACTGGATAAGGATACGGTTAAGGACAAGAAGCTCTTGCGCGAAACCCTACGGCACGAAATGGTTGAGGCATCGTTGTTCATCTCAGGCGTAAGCTGGAGCGAAAGCTACGAGCAAGAGCCTATCGTTCGCGCCCTCGACGAGATCTTCTGGCCTGCTTGGGATAGGGTCTCAGGCAAGCTCTGAAAATTTCCGCTACAGGATACCTATAAATACTCTCTCCTTTAGGTAATTCATATTAACTCACTAATTCAGTTCTTTTAATCTCTTCTGAATTACTGAATTATTATGAATTACAGTAGTCTGAGAAACTCTTCAGATTTTCCTGCCGTGTAGAAAAGCCCATTCTAAGACCTCAATCGTAGATCAAATGGGTGTGTTTTGACCTGCTTACGACATCAAGATCTCTCAGCGTGCGAGGCTGTCTTGCGCCAAACATTGTGTGCTCCTTGTTCTTCGGCGCGTCAACCGCGACCAGTCCGTGCCTCTGCCTTGCCAGATCGAGTGCGATGAACGCTGCGTCCGCGATGTCAGGCGACTGACCTGAACGCTGCTTGAGTTCTGCTTTGGTCTCGACCTTCACCTTCAGCGTGCCAGACTTGACCATATCGTAGCGTCTCGTGCACATCTCTTTCGCGAGGTCCGCGTTGATGCCACAGATTTGCTGTGTCCGCATGAACTCCTTGCCTACGAACCAAAGCTCTGAGACTCGATTGGTGTACAACTCCTCGCCAGTAAGCTGACTGTTCATGCTTACCCTGCGCTCAGATGCCTTGCCGCCGAACTGCACGCGCAAGAACTGATCTGACCACTCGCCTGCAAGCACGTCACAGAACGGCGAGCCTGCTCCTGTAGAGTCAATCGCTACGTTTTCAGGCTTGATCCCTAGCTTGAGGCAATGATCCCGAATCTGATGCACGATCTGGTATGTCCTCGGCACAGCCTTATTTGTTGTGTCGTCGTTTAGTGTGATGAAGTCCTCAAACTTTAAGCCGTATTGCCCATTAGTGAACGTACCAACCCTTGCCGTGTACATGACTGTCCTGTCCCCGCCATTTGTAAAGGCTGGATCGACTCCTGCAATCAGCGTCGTCGGACCACTGAAGTCCCATGACTTCGTTGCGCCTGACTTGATCATCTCTGCTTCGCCGTAGATGCCTTCGTTCTCATCTGAGTCAAAGAAGACGGCACGAACCATTCGATAGTACGCCCTACTTGTCTCGCCTAAGAGGGCTTTGTCTTCTTCGATCTTCTCCGCTGTAGGTAAGAACGGGTAAAGTGTCTGTCCTGCAAGGATGTTGGGGCTACGCTCGCCGTCGAGTCGGATGTACTTGCCACCCCACTTTGTGACCCATTCGTCGTCTACCTCAGGCGTGACTGACTCCCATCCATCTTTCGGCGTACTCCAATCACCAAACGCATCAAAGCGGCTGGACGGGTTACTTGCGCCCTTAAACTCAAATCTTGGATTCTTACTCAAGTTGGCGAGTGCCGCTTGCTTAATGGCTGGCGAGAGTTCGCCCAACTCGTCACCAATCAAGATGACGTGTTTCTGTTTAAGACCGATGAACTTGCCGATAGCCTCACGCGTCCTGCTTTTTTCGGCAGCAATCAGCGACAAGCCAGCCCTATCAAAGGTCTGCCCGTTCTCATCGACGTAGTTTGCAGAGCCAATCGAGTCCCGAATGTTGATCGGTGCTCCGTCAATGACGGACAACAAAGAGATCACGGAACCCCACACCCGCTTACGAGCCTCACGCAAAGTGGTTGAGGTCATCAAGACTAGCGTGTCCCTCGGAGCAGCAAGCCAACTGATGATGCCATAACCTGCAAGCGTGTGCGATTTGCCTGACGACGCAGCCCCACCGATTGCAAGATACTTGTTGTTGATACACTCGTGCACGATCTTGTCTGCCCACGGATGGCGGACGAACATATGTTCAGGTAGGTCGTCCTTGTTCCACAGTAGGTCCGCAACGCGCCAGAAGTAGAACTCCCTCGCCTTTGGTGACGGATGGTTGGCGAAGCCCCACAGTAGGGCGGTAAGCGTACTGGTGATGGGGATCAGATACCCACCGACATCCATCTTCTTGCTTACGGAATCAATCCTTGGCTCCAGTACTGAATTAGTGATCTTATCTGGATTCTGTTTCTTGGGCCTGCCCATACGATTGACACTACCAAATTAAAAAAGGTTTGACAAGTAATTGTTTTTGCGTTTATCTCGACTCGTCGTGCGAAAAATCGGAAGCAAGAAACCAAAACAGACCAAAGCTCAAATCGAAGCTGAGAAGCGTCAGGCGAGGGCAGATAAGGTAGTTCGTGCCAAGCAACTATTTGCCGAGGGCTGGAAGAAGGTCCGCATTGCCGAAGAGTTGGGCGTTAGCTTTGACACCATATGCCGCTGGCTCGCCAATGTTTCTGCACCTACCGACGGACCTGAAAGGGAACCCTTTGAGAAGAATCTGGAAGACGTTACCTCTAGCGTCGTAACGGATTCAAGACTCAATGCACGCGACGAAGAGCAGCAAACCCTCTTAGAAGTTGCCGAGAATCAGGCAAGCCCTTCTGATAAGTATCAAGCCTACGTCGCCGCATCTGCAATCAAGATGTTACGCGACAACCTGATGAACGTCAGAGGTCCGAGGACCGTGCGTGAATTGTCGGAGCTAGACCAGCTTATCCGCCGCAACTTAGGCTTGAACCCTAAAGGCGGTAGTGGTAGCGGCGGCGGTCTCTCAATTGATATTTCAATACTTAACAATGCAAAAGCCGCAAATGGCGGGTCGAGCGTAGTTGTCGAAGCAGAAGAAATCGAATGAGTGATGTACAGGTCATCGTAGGTATTGACAACGGCGTGAGCGGTGGCTTGTGCGCTATCAGTAGCTTCGACGGATCTGTTATCGACTTCATTGCAATGCCGACTGAGGAGGTAGGCGACAAGCCTGAAGTGAGCATCAAGGGCGTTCTGTACTGGCTTGATCAGTTCTCGCCGCTGAGTACTGCCATCGCCATTGAAGAGCCACTGAGGCACGCGAAGTCGTCACAAGCCATGAGATCCATGAGCATCTCATTTGGCAAGATCATCGGTCTCTGCGAGACGGTTCTGTATTCAACGTACAGGATACAGGTTAAGGAATGGCAGGATGTCGTGTTAGGTAAGCGTCTTGCAAAGGGGCAGACCAAAGTCGTTGCGCTTGCTAAGGCACAACAGTACTGGCCTGACGAGAACTGGCTTGCTACAAGCAGGAGCAAAGTACCCCATGATGGGATAGTTGACTCTGCGTTAATAGCACTATACTATCTACACCATAGACAATGAAACGACTCTACATCATTGAGGCTCTCTCAGTAATGCTGGAAGACATCTTCCGCCATCCGATCACGTTCCCCTACCGTGAGGAGTTCAGCGCGTTCTTTGAGCCTGATGAGTTCGACGAGTTCCGTCGGATGGTGCGGCAAGAGTTCGATCTTGAGAGTGACGCGATCATTGAATCTGCTGAAACATTCAACGAATTGATCACCCTCTTAGAGGACGAATTATTTTTCTGAAAAAAAAGTATTGACGGTCCGAGGCTTGTCTGGTAGTTGGTGGTGCGAAACAAAACACACCACACAATGTCATTTGGAACTGGAGCAGGAAAAGGGGATTTGCCGAGAGCCGTAAAGGGCGAAGCATTCCGTGCCGCATACGACTCAATCAAGAAACCTGAATCGCTCGATGCGTTGCTGGCACAGTTTGACGAAGCGGTGAACAACAGAGACTTTACGCTTGCTGAAGAGCTGCACGAACAGATTAAGGCTCATCCGTATTACAGAGGCAAGCCATGAACAAAACAGCGATGGACTCGAACGAAGTCGCCCTGCCAATCGGGGAAACGTGCGTCGCTAACCGCACTCGCTGACCACTCTCACCTAAAAACACTATGGAAAAGAAAACCAAATCAACAGTAAACGCAGCAGGCAATTACACGAAGCCCACCATGCGTAAAGCCCTATTTGATAAAATCAAAGCAGGAACCAAAGGCGGCGACCCTAACGAGTGGTCAGCCCGCAAGGCACAGCTACTCGCAACAGAGTACAAGAAAAAGGGAGGAGGCTACAAGTGAAAGACCCACAGAAGTCACTGAAGGATTGGGGCGACCAGAAATGGCGTACCTCTGACG